>ERZ1066123.363-NODE-363-length-34912-cov-15.701179_pt1 | contig 34912 bp, 30 predicted proteins | sample MGYA00382770_ERZ1066123 | MGnify/ENA primary metagenome ERZ1066123 (study PRJEB33369, sample SAMEA5778353) | biofilm metagenome | biome: Industrial cooling water; feature: Water cooling tower basin; material: Biofilm | place: United Arab Emirates | collected...
ATCCGCGACATGGTGCAGAACCACATGCTGCAATTGCTGGCGCTGGTGGCGATGGAGCCGCCTGCGCATTTCGATGCCACCGCGGTGCGCGATGAAAAGGTCAAAGTGCTGCGCGCGCTACGGCCCGTGGCCGCAGGAGAAACCGTCACCGGGCAATACCGCGCTGGCGCGATCGGCGGGCAGGCGGTGCCGGGCTATGACGAGGAACTGGGCAAAAACAGCGCCACCGAAACCTTTGTCGCGATCAAGGCGCATGTCGATAACTGGCGCTGGAAGGGCGTGCCCTTTTACCTGCGCACCGGCAAGCGCATGCCGCGCCGGGTGACCGAGATTGTCATCCAGTTCCGCGCAGTGCCGCACAGCATTTTCGCCGGAAAAGGCGCGACGATGCAGCCCAACAGCCTTGTGATCGGCATCCAGCCGGAAGAGAATATCACGCTCTCGCTGATGGCCAAGGTTCCGGGATTGGACCGCGAAGGCATCCGCTTGCGGCAAGTGCCGCTCAACATCGCGATGCCCGACGCCTTTACCGGCGCGGTGCGGCGTATTGCCTATGAACGCCTGTTGCTTGATCTCGTCGAAGGCGATCAGACCCTGTTTGTGCGCCGTGACGAGGTGGAAGCGCAGTGGGAATGGATCGACGCGATCCGGGCGGGCTGGGAAGCGGAAGGCCTCACCCCCAAGACCTACACCGCGGGCAGTTGGGGCCCCTCCGCGGCCATCGCGCTCGCCGAACGCGACGGAGTGACCTGGCATGAGTAAGCCCTTGCATGACACCCTGCACAAGGTGACGCAGCGGGTGATCGAAAACTCGAAGGCGTCCCGCCGCGCCTATCTCGATCTGATCGCCCGCGAGGCCGACAATATGGGAGATCGCAGCGCGGTATCCTGTTCAAACCTCGCCCATGCCTTTGCCGGTGCGCTCGAGGATCAATCCGCGCTGGTTGCGGCCAAGGGCCCCAATATCGGCATCGTCACCGCCTATAATGACATGCTCTCGGCGCATCAGCCCTATGGGCGTTATCCTGATCGGCTGAAGATCTATGCCCGCGAAGTGGGCGCCACCGCGCAGGTCGCGGGCGGCACCCCGGCCATGTGCGACGGGGTGACGCAGGGCGAAACCGGCATGGAGCTTTCGCTGTTCAGCCGTGATGTGATCGCGCTGTCCACTGCTGTGGCGCTCAGCCATGCGATGTATGATGGCGCGCTGATGCTTGGCATCTGCGACAAGATCGTGCCGGGGCTGCTGATGGGCAGCCTGCGCTTTGGCCATCTGCCGACCATTTTCGTGCCCTCCGGCCCGATGCCAAGCGGCATTCCGAACAAGGAAAAGCAGCGCGTCCGCCAGCTTTATGCCGAAGGCAAGGCAAGCCGTACGGAACTGCTCGCCAGCGAGATGGGCTCGTACCATTCGCCCGGCACCTGCACCTTTTTCGGCACCGCCAATTCGAACCAGATGATGATGGAGATGATGGGGCTGCACATTCCCGGCAGCGCCTTCATCCAGCCGGGCACCAAGCTGCGTCAGGCACTGGATCGTGAAGCCGTGCACCGGGTCGCCGCGATCGGCCCCAAGGGCGCGGATTACCGCCCGCTCGGGCGCTGTGTCGATGAAAAGGCGGTCATCAATGCCGCTGTCGGCCTGCTGGCCACCGGCGGATCGACCAATCATGCGATCCACCTGCCCGCCATGGCGCGCGCGGCGGGCGTGATCTTCGACTGGGATGACCTGTCGGAGCTTTCGGGCGCCGTGCCGCTGATCGCGCAGATCTATCCCAACGGCTCGGGCGATGTGAACCATTTCCACAATGCAGGCGGCATGGGCTTTGTGATCGGCGAACTGCTGGAGGCAGGGCTTGCCCACCGCGACATCCTGACAGTGGGGCGCGGCGATCTGTCGGATTATGCCCGCGAACCCGGCCTTGATGAGGATGCGCTGGTGTGGCGCGACGTGGGCGCAAGCATGGACGATACGATGCTGCGCCCGGTCGCCCATCCGTTCAAGCCGGATGGCGGGATGCGGCTGGTTGCGGGCAATCTCGGGCGCGCCTGCTTCAAGACCTCGGCGGTTGATGAAGCGCGCTGGACGGTGGAAGCGCCCTGCCGGATCTTCGAGGATCAGGCGAGCGTTGCCGCCGCTTTCAAGGCGGGCGAACTCGACCGCGATGTCGTGGTGGTGGTGCGGTTTCAAGGGCCGCGCGCCAACGGGATGCCCGAACTTCACAAGCTGACCCCGGCGCTCGGCGTGTTGCAGGATCGCGGGTTCAAGGTCGCGCTGGTCACAGATGGGCGCATGTCAGGCGCAAGCGGCAAGGTGCCGGCTGCGATCCATTGCACCCCCGAAGCCTTGGGCGGCGGGCCGCTCGCGCTGCTCAGGGATGGCGATATGGTGCGGCTCTGCGCCAAAACCGGCGCGCTTTCGACCGATGCCGATCTGGCGGCCCGCACCCCCGCCCCCGACCCCGCGCCCGAAAGCGGCACGGGACGCGAGATTTTCACGATGATGCGCCGCTTTGCCGACGGTGCGGAACAGGGCGCCAGCGCCATGATGACCGTTGCAGGACTCTGACACATGACCACGATTGACGATCTGATGCGCTTGGCCCCGGTGATCCCGGTGATCGTAATCGACGATGTTGCCCACGCTGTCCCGCTGGCCGAGGCGCTGGTGGCAGGCGGCCTTCCGGTGCTCGAAGTGACGCTGCGCACACCTGCCGCCCTTGCCGCCATCACCGCGATGAAGCAGGTTCCGGGCGCCATCGTCGGCGCGGGCACCGTTACCAATGCCCGCGAGCTAGATGCGGCCCTCGACGCAGGCAGCGCCTTCATCGTCTCGCCGGGTCTGACCGAGCCTTTGGGCAAGGCCGCCATCGCCAGCGGTGTTCCTTTCCTGCCGGGCATTGCCAATGCGGGCGACATCATGCGCGGGCTCGACATGGGACTTAATCGGTTCAAGTTCTTCCCGGCGATGGCCGCAGGCGGGCTCCCCGCATTGAAGGCGCTGGCAGCGCCCTTCGGACAGTGCCGCTTCTGCCCGACCGGCGGGATCGGACTGGATAATGCCTCCGAATGGCTCGCGTTCGATCCGGTCCTGTGCGTCGGCGGAAGCTGGGTCGCCCCGAGGGGCGTGCCGGACAAGGCTGCCATTACCGCCATGGCCAAGGCGGCCTGCGGGCTGCGCCCGGCCTGATCGCGGTGCGGCGCCCCAAATCTTCTTTGCGCGCCTGATAGGCACGGGCTAAACCCGGCACATCCATGACCCTCACCGAAGTCTATCTCATTGCGCTGCTCATCATTTTCGCGCTGCCGTGGCTGGCGTGGCGGCTGCTGCGCCTCGATTACTGGGCGCCGCTGGTGGTGGTGCAGATTGTCGGCGGCATCCTGCTTGGCCCCGGCGTACTGGGCGCGGCCTTCCCGGAATACTATGCCTTCGTCTTCCGCCCCGAGGTGATCCAATCGCTGAACGGCGTGGCGTGGTGGGCGGTGATGCTGTTTGTCTGGGTCGCCGGGATCGAGCTCGATCTCGCCACCGCCTGGAAGCACCGCGCCGAAACCGGGATCACCGCCAGCCTTGCGCTTGGCGTGCCACTGCTGGCGGGCGCGGGCGCGGCGATGATCCTGCTGCAATGGCCCGGTTGGCGCGGCCCCGAGGGTGAAACCTGGCAAGTTGTGCTCGGCCTTGGCATGGCCTGCGCGGTGACCGCCCTGCCCATCCTTATCCTGCTGATGGACAAGATGGGCATTCTGCGCCGCCAGATGGGCCAGCGCGTGCTGCGCTATGCCAGCCTTGATGATATCGCGATCTGGGCGGTGCTGGCGTTGATCCTGCTCGATTTCGCCCGCATCGGGCGGCAAGCGGTGTTCGTGATCGGCTTTGCGCTAACAGCATGGGCGGTCCGGCGGCTGATGGAGCGGATCAATATCGAGGAACGCTGGCCCATCGCGTTGATCTGGCTGATCGCGGTCGCGCTCGCGGCAGACTGGTCGGGCCTGCACTACATGGTCGGCGCTTTCCTCGCTGGCGTGGTGCTGGAAGCGCGCTGGTTCGGGGAAGAAGCGATGGACCGGTTCCGCGCTGTCGTCCTTCTGACCGTGATGCCGGTGTTCTTCCTGTCCACCGGCCTGCGCACCGCGTGGGAAGGTGGCGGTTTGATCGTGTTCGGCGCGGCGCTGCTGCTGCTGGCCGCAGCGGTCGGCGGAAAGCTGCTGGGTGTGCAGATTGCCGGGCGGATTCTCGGTTGGACCCGCAACGAGGCAAGCCTGATCGGCTGGCTGCTGCAAACCAAGGCGCTGATCATGATCATCTTCGCCAACATCCTGCTCGACAAGGCGATCATCACGAGCACCACTTTTACCGCACTGCTGTTGATGGCGGTGATGAGCACCATGCTGACAACGCCGCTGGCGACCCCGCTGGCCAAACGCGCCCACGCGCGCATGGATGACGAGGCCTGACCATGATGCCCGATATTGCGCTTGTCGCAGGCGCCCCTGACGCCGCGATTGCAGACTGGATTGCCGAACAGCTTGCCAGCGCACTGGCTGGCACCGAAGGGCCCGTGGCGATTGCGCTGCCCGGCGGATCAACCCCGTTCCCGATCCTCGCCGAGTTGGTCAAACACCCGCTCGGGTGGGACCGCGTGGTGGCCTATCCCGGCGATGATCGGCTCGTCCCCGAAGATCACCCCGCCAGCAACAGCGGCAAGCTGCGCGCACTGCTAGAACCGGTGGGGGCACAGGTCATGGCGCTCGATTGCGATACCGCGCCGCCGCACTTCGCGCTGGTTTGGCTCGGCATGGGCGCAGACGGGCATATTGCCTCATTGTTCCCCAACACCGATCCGCAAGCCGATGATCCGGCGCTGGTCCGGCGGCTTACCCCCGATCCGCTGCCGCCCGAGGCGCCGTTTGACCGCATCACGCTGACGATCCCGGCGCTGCTCGCCTGCGATGCAATGATGTTTGTGATCCGCGGAGCCGACAAGCGCGCCGTGTTCGACGGGGCGCTTGCGGACGCGCATGATCTGCCCGTCGCGCGCCTGCTGGCCGCGCGCGGCGATGTGCCCGTGACTTGCTTCGTCTAGTCGGCTAGTCGCGCGCGGCCGCCTTGCTCCGCCGCACCAGCGGTTCGGGCACGGGATGGCGATGGAGCCTGTCAGTCCCCGCCAGCTCCCCGCCATGGACTTGCAGCGCAAGGCGCTCCTCATCGCGCTGGCGGATATCGGCGGTGATATCCTCGATCTCCAGCTCGGTCACGCCGAGCGCCGCCAGCCCCATCCCGCCAAACCGGATCGCGGATTCGAACGTCTCGCGCATTTCGCCGTCAATCCCGATCTGGCGCAGCGCAATCGCGTGGCCGCGATCATAGGAGCGCACCAGCACGCGGGCGGTCGGAAATTGTTCGGTGGCAAGCGTCGCAATCCGCAGCGCGGCCTCCTTGTCATCAATGCAGACCATGATCACCTCGGCCTCGGCAGCGCCTGATGCCTTGAGGATATCAAGCCGCGCGCCGTCGCCGAAATAGACCTTGAAACCGAAGCGTTCGGCATCGCGGATGCGGTTGGGATCATTATCGACCAGCGCAACCTTGGCCCCGCGCGCGAGCAGCAATTGCGAGGCGATCTGCCCGAAGCGGCCAAACCCGATGAGCAGCACATCGCCCCGCAAGCCATTGGCCTCCTCGATGCCGTCCATCGACACCACGCGCTGTCCCAGCCAGCGATCCGCCACGAGCATCACCAGCGGGGTGAGCGCCATCGACAGAATGATGACCGTGGCGAAGATCGCGCTCTGTTCGGCGCTGATGACCCCGCCAGCCAGCCCGGCGGCATAGAGGACAAAGGCAAATTCGCCGCCCTGCGCGAACATCACGACGCGCGCCATCGCCTGCCTGCCGGTTGCCCCGAACAGCCGTGCCACGGCGAAAACACCGATCGATTTGACCACCACGTAAGCTGCGAGCAAGGCGGCGATCAATTGCCATTCACGCGCCACCACCGCAAGATCGAGGCTCATCCCCACCGCGAGGAAGAACAGACCCATCAGCAGACCTTTGAACGGCTCGACATCGGCTTCGATCTGATGGCGGTAGCTTGAACCCGACAGCAACACGCCCGCCAGGAAAGCGCCCAGCGCCATCGAAAGTCCGCTCCGCTCCATCAGCAGTGCCGATCCCAGCACCACCAGCAGCGCGCCTGCGGTAAGGACTTCGGTAGCCCGGGCGCGGGCCAGCAAGGCGAAAAAGGGATCGAGCAGCCAGCGCCCGGTTACGATCAGCAGGGCAATCGCCCCCAGCCCGATCAGCACCCCGGACATGCTAAATTCGCCCGCCGCACCCGCACCGAGATAGGCGACCAGCGCCAGCAGCGGGACAATCGCCAGATCTTCGAGCAACAGGATCGCCACGCCCTGCTGGCCTTGCGGGCTGGCAATCTCGCCGCGTTCGGCCAGCACCGACATGATCACCGCAGTCGAAGACAACACGAAGCCGGTGCCCGCCACAAAGGCCACCACGGGCGCAAGCCCCAGCGCGATCCCCACGCCGGTCAGCAGCACCATGCACACCAGCACCTGCACCAGCCCGACGCCGAAAATCTGGCTGCGCATCGCCCATAACTTGCGCGGGCGCAGCTCGATGCCGATCAGGAACAGGAACATCACCACGCCCAGTTCCGAGACGTGCAAGATCGCTTCGGGATCGCTGAAAATGCCCAGCACCGAAGGGCCCACCAGCAATCCGGCCGCAAAGTATCCCAGCACCGAACCAAGGCCGAGCCGCCGGAACAGCGGCACGGCGGCCACGCCCGAGGCGAGCAACACCACTGTCAGCCCGAGATTGTCGCTTAAGCTCGCTGCGTCAGCCATGCCGCCTTGTTCCCCGTTACGCAGGCGCGGCGACGGTTTGCGCCAGGCCTGCTAGAGTGTGAAATCGCGTGCCGCAGTATTCACGGTGAAGACAAAGGTTTCCACCTTGGTGCCGCCCCCGATATTCACCCGGTTTTGCTGCCGCGCCCAAAGATCGGTCAGGATCTGCGAATTGACCGTGAACTGTGCCGCGCCAGCGGGGGCGGGCATATCCTGATAGACCATCAGATTGCCCCCCACGATCTCGCTGCCGACATATTCAGGCGTCACCAGCTCGCCATCGACCCACAGCCGGAAGCGGCGGGTGACATAGGTGGCAAAGGCCTCGCGGCTTGCGGCGCTGCCGATAATGTCGGGGTCTTTCGCCCCCTGAAAACGCAGCGCATGTTCGGCATCGTGCACCGGCACCTGATGCACCAGCTCGATACGCTCGGTGCGAGAATTGAGCGCAATGGTGCTGATCGCGATCTTCTGCTGGTGCGCCGCCACGGGGACAGCGACCAGCAGCGCGATCAGCAAGGCGATGCGGCGCAGCATCACTTGCGATCCTTGACCTTCTCGGCCCCGGCGGCTTCGCCCATCAAATCACGGCTGACGCGCGATTTGTTGGCTTCGTCCTTGAAGGCTTCGATCCGGCTCGGGATGATGCGGCGCGGATAGTGGTTGTCTTCAAGGTTGGCATCGCCGGTTTCCCAATCGGGATCGACCATGACTTCGACCAGCTCCTTGTTCTTCGGGAAGACCAGCAGCTTGGCCACTTCCCTGGAATTGCGGCGCCAGATTTCGGCCGGGATGTTGAGCTTCTGCTTCGATCCGTCCTTGAAGGTCAGACCAAGGATGATCGGCATGACAAGGCCGCCCTTGTTGGTGAAGTTGAGCACGTAGTAATTGGCATCTTCCTTCACCGCGCGGTCAAACGCGGCGCGTTCCCAGCGATCAAGCCCATCGACGAAATCCTGGTAACCCTTGCGATCCTTGGGGGTGACAGTGAATTCGTCGTTCTTGTCGTAGAAGTCGGTCACGCCCGGGTTTTCGAGCACCCAGATCGGCAGGCCTTGTTGCTTGTTCAGACCAATGCCAACCGGCGTCGGCTCCTCCGCCCGTTCCTGACGGCGGCGCGGCAGATCAATATCGGGATTCTTCGAATCCATCTTGAGCCGGTAGATCGAGTCAAGGCTGATATCGACGTGATCGGTGGTGTAGAACCAGCCGCGCCAGAACCAGTCGAGATCGGTGCCCGAGGCTTCCTCGATGGTGCGGAAGAAATCCGCCGGGGTCGGACGCTTGAACTTCCAGCGGCGGGCATATTCCTTGAGCGCAAAGTCGAACCGCTCGCGCCCGATGATGGTGTCACGGAGCAAGTGATAGGCCGCCGACGGCTTGCCATAGGCGTTCGAGCCGAGATCGGTGATCGAATCCGATTGGGTCATGATCGGCTGCTGGTTGTTTGAAACCATGTAGGGCACCAGATCGCGCGGCAGGCTGCGGGTCCACGGCATGTTCGGGTCCCATTCGTAACCCGCCACGGAATCAAGGAAGGAGTTGAGCCCCTCGTCCATCCAAGTCCACTGGCGTTCATCCGAGTTCACCGTCATCGGGAAATAGATGTGCCCGATTTCGTGGATCACCACGCCGACGAGGAATATCTTCTCGGCCAGCGAATAGGTGCGCGTGCCGTCCTTGTTGAGCGTGGTGCGCGGCCCGTTGAAGGTGATCATCGGATATTCCATCCCGCCAACCGGCCCGTTGACCGACTGCGCGGTGGGATAGGGATAATCAAAGCTGAAACGCGAATAGACCTTGAGCGTATGCACCACGGCGGCGGTCGAATACTTCTTCCACAGATCGCCACCTTCCTTTGGCCAGAAGCTCATGGCGAGCACGGTTTCGTTCTCCGCACCGGGCTGCTTCACGCCTTGCGCATCCCACATGAATTTGCGGCTCGACGCCCAGGCGAAATCGCGGACGTTGGTGGCCGAGAAGCGCCAGGTCTTGCGCCCGCGCGGATTGCCCGCTTCGGCGGCGGCGGCTTCCTGCGGGGTCACGATGAAGACCGGCGCATCAGCGTTCTTCGCGGTTTCGAGACGCTGGCGCTGCGCGGCCGTCAACACGGCATCGGGGTTCTGCAACACGCCGGTGGACGCAACGATGTGATCGTCGGGCACCGTCATCTCGACCTCGTAATCGCCGAATTCGAGCGTGAACTCACCGCGGCCGAGGAACTCCTTGTTGTGCCAGCCTTCGTAGTCCGAATAGACCACCATGCGCGGGAACCACTGCGCCATCAGGAAGATGTCGTTCCCGCCCTTGCGCGGATCATCAGGGAAATGCTCGTAGCCCGAGCGCGCGACCACGGCGTCTTCCTCAACGATGTTGAAGGCCCACGCGATCGCGAATTCGACAGTTTCGCCCGGTGCCAGCGGCTGGGGCAGATCAATGCGCATCAGCGTGCCGACAATCGTGTGGGGCAGCTTTTCGCCCGTCAGCGTGGTAACCGCGGTGATATCATAGCCATAATCATTATCGGCCATGGATTGCTGGCGACGCAGTTCATCCATCGAAAGCTTGGTCGGCTCGGCGCCTGCACCCAGCGTGACCTTCGGCCCGCGCCGACCGGGGCCACCAAAGGCATCGGTCAACTCGGCCATCGAATCGCGGCGGAAGATGTTCTGATCAAGCTGCATCCACAGCCAAGGCAGGCTGTCGGGCGAATTGTTGGTATAGCGCACCGTGCCGCGCGCGGTCAGGCGGCGCTTGGCTTCGTCGAGCTCGGCGGTGATCTTGTAATCGACCTTCTGCTGCCAGTATTCATGCCCCGGCGCGCCGCTTGCATTGCGATAGGTGTTGGGATCGGGCAGCACTTCATCAAGCTGGCGGAACTTGTCCTCGAAACTGCCCTTGGTCTGCTGGATGCCCTGCGCCAGAGTCGGGCTTGCTATCAAAAGGGCGACAAGAAACAGCACAAGTCTCAAGGCAGGTCTCCGCAAGTCAGCACACCGTGGGGCGCAGCGCACCCGTCAAGCCCCTTGGGGCCGATCAATTCCATAGTCAATTCATCACAGTGCGGACCGGCCCGGTGCGGGGCCGGACGACAGGCTTGACCCGATTGCCTACCTCGCAGATAGACAATCTGCGATGCTGTCCCAGAAGACCCGCTACGCGATCCGCGCGATGCAGCACCTTGCCGATCATTACGGCGATGGGCCAGTGCAGCTTGCCGCGATAGCGGAGCAGCAGAACATTCCCGCCAAGTTCCTGACCGTCATCCTTTCGGAGCTGACACGCTTTGGCCTTGTCGCCTCACAGCGGGGCCGAGACGGGGGCTATTGGCTGGCCATCCCGCCGGTGGATATCACCTATGGCGATCTGATCCGCCATATGCGTGGCAGCCTCGCGCTGGTGCCCTGCGCAAGCCGCTATGCGCACGAAAAATGCAAGAATTGCCTTGAAGAAGGCGAATGCCGCACCCGCGCGCTGCTGCTCGATGTGCGTGATCGCACGGCGCAGATTCTGGATGCAATCCGCCTTTCCGATCCGATCACCCCGGTGCCGCCCTTCACCGACGACGAAGCCTGACGGCGCGCACGCTTCACATCGGCGCACAAATCCCACCTTTCACCGGGGTACAGAATTTCTGTTCGGCGCGCACTATTGTCAATCAATTCGCTTGAGTTTAATTCCTGCGTTGCGGACTGATTCCGCGCAACGAAAGGCCCATCCATGGACCGTGACACGACAGGCTCTGCCAAGGGCGGGGTTTTGCCCGAAACACTCGCGCTGGTAAGCGAGGCGCTCTCCCGCCTGCGCTACGGCGCGATCCAGCTGACCGTGCATGACGGGAAGGTCATGCAGATCGATGTGACCGAGAGGAAACGGCTGACCGATTGATCGGCCCGTGACCCTTTCAACCTCCAACTCAACAGGGACCAGCAGACCGGACCACCGGATGCATGCCCGCTTGCAAAGGCGAGACCATGTATCCGAAGACATTCCGCAGCACCCTGCTGCTTGGCGCAGGACTGACCGCGCTATTGACCGCCCCCGCCTCAGCGCAGGACGAAACCACATCCGAAACCCTCACCCCTGCCACCACGCCCCGACTGGAGCAGGCCAGCAATGACATCATCGTCACCGCCCGTCGCCGCTCCGAAAGCGCACAGGACATTCCGCTCGCCGTGTCGGTGATCGATGCCAAGCAGCTCGACGAGACCGGGGCGTTCAACGTGGGCCGGCTCCAGCAGCTTGCGCCGACGCTGCAATTCTATTCCTCCAACCCGCGCAACACGGCGGTGAATATCCGCGGGCTCGGCGTGCCCTTCGGCCTTACCAGTGACGGGTTCGAACAGGGCGTCGGCATCTATGTCGATGATGTCTATTATTCGCGCGTCGCCTCGGCGACCTTCGACTTCCTCGATGTCGCCCAGATCGAAGTGCTGCGCGGGCCGCAAGGCACGCTCTACGGCAAGAACACCACCGCCGGCGCGATCAACATCACCACCAACCAGCCGAGTTTTGATTTTGAGGGCAAGGCCGAAATCAGCCTCGGCAATTTCGCATTCCGGCAAGCGCGGCTCGCAATCTCCGGCCCGCTGACCGAACGCGTTGCGGCGCGCGTTGCCTTCTCCGGGACAAGCCGGGCGGGCACGATCCGCAATGTCACCACGGGTGAGGATATCCAGAGCCTCGACAATCTCGGCCTGCGTGCGCAGGTCTTGTGGGAGGCGGCGGACAATCTCAAGATCACCTTCGTCGGCGACTATAACAAGCAGGATGCCAATTGCTGCGGTTCGGTGTTTGTCCGCACCGGAGCGACCCAGCGGCCGCTCAACCGCCAGTTTGCCGCGCTCGCGGCCGCGCAGAACTATGCCCCGCCCAGCACCAATCCCTTTGACCGCCTGAGCGATCTTGATTCCCGGCTCAACGCCGGAAACATCATCGCTGGCGCATCGCTGCGCGCGGTGTGGGATATCGGCCCCGGAACCTTCACCTCGGTCACGGCGTGGCGGTATTGGGACTGGAAGCCCGAGAATGATCGCGATTTCACCGGGCTTTCGATCGTGGCGCTGTCGCAGAACCCGTCGCAGCAGGATCAGTACACGCAGGAATTCCGCTATGCCTACAGCGGCACAGCGATCGACTTCGTAATCGGTGCCTTTGCCTTCGATCAGCGGATCGACACGCAAGGCACCGAAGCGCAGGGCCGTGCTGCCAGCCGCTGGAACATCGCGCCGAACAATCCGCTCTCGCTTGATCCGAGCGTGCTCGACGGGCTCACCGCGCGCAACACGCAGTTCCTCGAAAGCACCAGCTTGGCGCTGTTCGGGCAGCTCAGCTGGAAGGTCACCGACGCCTTCACCATCCAACCGGGCGCGCGCGTGAATTACGACAAGAAGAAAGGCTTCTATCAGCGCCGCGTCTTTACTGGCGCAGGCGTTGAGCTGCTTGGCACGGAAACCGATGCGCGCAGCCGTGCGCAACTTGCGGTGTTCCAGCCGCAGGTGAGCGCACCCGAGGATACCGACTGGAACGTCACCTATGATCTCACGCTGAGTTATGCGCTCGCGCCCGATGTGCTCGCCTATGGCACCTACGCGCGCAGCTTCAAGACCATCGGAATCAACCAGAACGGGCTGCCAACCGATGCCAATGGCCAGCCGATCGCTGCCGCAGGCACGATCCGGCCCGAGACTGTCGATCACTTCGAAATCGGGCTCAAATCGCAGTTCTGGGATCGCCGGGCGACACTCAACGTGGCAGCCTTCCGCACCGACATCCGCGATTATCAAGCGACGGTGATCAATGGCGAATTCGGCGTGCTGCGGGGCTTCCTCGCCAATGCCGAAAAGGTGCGCTCGCAGGGGGTCGAGGTTGATTTCTCGGTGCGCCCGAGCGAGCGGTTCACCGCCTATGTCAGCGGCGCCTATACCGATGCCCAATATGTCCGCTTTGTCGATGCGCCCTGCCCGCCGGAGTTGTCGGGCGGCACCACCGCCGCACCCGGTCAGACGCCATCCGCGCCCGGCACGCCCGGCGGGATCAGCCCGGCCAATTGCGACATTTCCGGCCAGCGTCTGCCGGGCGTGTCCGAATGGGCATTTTCGTTCGGAGCGGAGGGCAATCTGCCTGCCACCTTCCTTGGCAAGCCGGGGCAGGTCTATCTGGGCTATGATGGGTCTTACCGTTCGGACTTTTCGTCCAACCCTTCGCCATCAGCGTTCACCAATGTAAACGGCTACCACCTGTCCAATTTCCGCCTCGGTTTCCGTGCAGATGACGGGCTCAACCTGTTTGCCTGGGTGCGGAATGCCTTTGACGCGAATTATTTCGAACAGCTCTTCGTCGGCCCCGGCAGCACCGGGCTGATTGCCGGGCTTCCCGGCGATCCGCGCACCTGGGGTGCGACGGCGAGCATCACATTCTAACCCTGTCAGCACGCAGAGAGGACATGCCTCATGCCAGAAATCGTCCCGCTGCTTGTCGAAATCGCGCCGTTCATCGCCATTGGCATGGCGGCGCAGATGATCGACGGGGCGCTTGGCATGGCCTTCGGGGTCATCACCCAGACCTTGCTAGTCAGCGCGCTCGGGGTTCCCCCCGCCACTGCCTCGGCCAGCGTGCATCTGGTTGAACTGTTCACGACCGGTGCTTCGGGCGCGAGCCATATCTGGCATCGCAATGTCGATTGGGGGCTGTTCAAGCGGCTGGTCCCCTTCGGCGTGATCGGCGGGGTGAGCGGGGCCTATCTGCTCTCGAACATTGATGCCTCGGCAGCGCGCCCGTGGGTGATGGCCTATCTGACCGGGATCGGCTTTTACCTGCTGTGGCGCGCGATCCGCATGGCGAGGCCGCGCTTCGCGGATCCGCGCTACACCCGCCCACTGGCGGCGGCGGGCGGCTTTCTCGATGCAGCGGGCGGAGGCGGCTGGGGGCCGGTGGTGACGAGCAACCTGCTGATCCAGGGCGGCGATCCGCGCAAGGTCATCGGCACGGTCAATTCCGCCGAGTTCCTGCTCACCCTGTCCATTTCGATCGCTTTCATCGCAACGCTGGGGCTTGCTGCCTTCACGCTGATAACGGTCGGACTGATCATCGGCGGGGTGATTGCCGCACCCTTTGGCGCACTGCTGGCCAGCCGCGTGCGGCCGCGGTTGCTGCTGCTGGTGGTTGCCATCGTGCTGATCGTCACCAGCAGCTACAGCATCTACACCGCAGTGTTCGCCGCCTAGCGCGGGCGCAGCGCGGCGCTATGGCAGCAGGGTCAGCGCCAAGCCTCCCGCCGCGCAGACCACAAGAATGCGCACGACCGACCATTGCAGCGCGAAGGCCAGCACTCCGGCAAGCGCGGCAAGCAGGCCCGCGCGCCAATCGAAGCTGGCAAGATCCGGCCAGTGCAGGCGCAGCACGCCAACGCTCACCTGCTCGACCCGGGCGAACAGCACATGCAGCGCGAACCACGCGGTGAGATTGGCGATCACGCCCACCACCGCCGCCGTCACAGCCGCCAGCCCGCCCTTGAGCCGGACGGCCTGACCAAGCCGGTCAATCCACGGAGCAAAGGCGAAGATCCACATGAAGGACGGCGCGAAGGTCACCCAAGTTGTCAGCCCGGCGCCCAGCAGCCCTGCCATGAGCGGCGTGAAAGGTTCAGGCATGCGGAAGGCCGCGAGAAAGCCGACAAATTGCGTCACAAGGATCAGCGGCCCCGGTGTGGTTTCGGCCAGACCGAGCCCATCCGCCATCTCGCCGGGCTGGAGCCAGCCAAACCCTTGCACTGCCTCCTGCGCCATGTAGGCCAGCACCGCATAGGCGCCGCCGAAGGTGACAATGGCAAGCTGCGAGAAGAAGGCGCCGATGTCCCACAGCACGTGATCGCGCCCGAGCGTCAGCGCGACGGCGGCCATGGGCGCAGCCCAGATCGCGCCCCACAGGGCAATCGCCAGCAGCGTGCCGCGCCACGGCCGCGGTGCAGCGATGGCATCTGGCGCTCCACCCGGCTTGAGCGCGAGCAAGGACGGCTGCCACGCCGCGATCGCCATACCGATGACCCCTGCCCCGAGCACGATCAGGGGAAAGGGCAAATCGAACAGGAACAATCCGGCAAAAGCCGCCAGCGCCAGAGCGCGCTTGACCGCCGTATCAAGCGCCCGCCCGGCAATCCGCAGCAGCGCCTGCACCACAATCGCCAGCACCGCTGCCTTGACGCCGAGAAACAGCGCCGCAACCCAGCCCAGATTGCTGGCGATGGCGTAGAGCATCGACAGCGCCAGAATGATCACCGCGCCCGGGATCACGAACAGCAATCCCGCCGCCAGCCCTCCGCGCCAGCCGTGGAGCCGCCAGCCGATCCATGTCGCCAGCTGCTGGGCCTCGGGCCCTGGCAGCAGGTGGCACACGTTGAGCGCGTGAAGAAAATCATCCTCGGCGATCCAGCGCCGATCCTCCACCAGCTCGCGGTGCATCAGCGCAATCTGCCCTGCCGGGCCGCCAAAACTGAGAAAGCCGATGCGGGTGAACACCCGGAGCACATCGGCCAAGGAAACCTTCGGGAACATGTCGGCCTGAACCACCACACAAACCTCGCAAACAAGGCCCTGCCGTATCCGGCAGGATCACGAGGCAACGCTTGGGCTTGTTGCGGCCTGGGCGGGAGGTTGCTTTGCCCCGCATTCCCTTGATCTAGCCGCCTTGCGCACGCCATTCAAGCCGGTGCTGGCATGTACGCGGACGCAAAAAGAGCGGCTGTCAGCCAATGCCGGACAGCCGCTCTTGATGTCAGTCAGACGGGTGCGATCAGAAACCGAGCTTGTCGGTGTTGATGCGGATACCCGCGTAGAAATAGCGGCCGAGCCAGCCCACGCCGGGCTGATTGGCCAGACCGCGCGTCGGCATTTCGTTGGTGAAGTTGTTCACACCAAGGAAGAAGTTCGCCTGCTGATTGTTGGTGGTGAATTCCGCCCGCAGATCGTGGACGAAACGCTCATCCAGCACGAGGAATTCCGGCGCCACGATATCGGGATCGCCCTCGATCCGATCACGCTCGAAGCGGAGCTGGTCACCAGTGTACTGGAGACCGTAGTTGAGCGTGAAATTCTTGAACGACCAGGTGAGGTCAGCCGTGCCGACCCATTCCGGTGCACCGGTTTCGCCGCGATCATTGTCGACGATCCCGCCATTGGCAGGCAGGAACGACAGCTTGTCGAGGTAACCCACGCTGCCGCGCAGGTTGAACCGGCCAAACTTGCCGCTGCCCGGCGTGAACGCGTAGTTCACCGTCACGTCGAGACCAGCCGTCTCGAAGAAGGCGACGTTCTGCGGCGCGAGTACATAGCTCGTCACGAAACCGGTCGTCTGCGAACGGGTGATCGCATCGCAGAACGGGTTGGCGAGCGATGCCGAGTCCACGCAGAACTGCGCGGTTTCGGTGAGACCCGGGGTGCGCACGGCGTTCGACAGGCGAATATCATACCAGTCCGCCGTCACGGTCAGACCGCGCACGAAGCTCGGCTGAAGGATGACACCGGCGGTCCAGGTCTTGGCATCTTCCTGCGACAGGTTGCGGTTGCCCGACACGATCCCTTCGAGGCTGGCGCTCGACGAGATATCGCTATCCGGATCGAAGGTGTCGAAATCGACGCCAAGGCCGGTGATCAGCGCGCGGCAGTTGGTCGACCGGAATTCGGTACCCTGATTGATGTTCACCGGGCTGCACGGATCGTCGAGGAAGGCAAAGGTGCCGGTCCGCGGCGCGAACAGTTCGGTGATGTTCGGCGCACGCACCGATTCCGAATAACCACCGCGGAAACGGATGTCGCGGATCGGAGCCCACTGCCCGTTGATCGACCAGGCTTCGGTGGTACCGACGGTCGAATAGTCCGAAAGGCGGCCGGCGACCGTGAATTCGAGCAATTCGAAGAACGGCCGGTCAGCCAGCAACGGCACGTTGATTTCGCCGAACACTTCCCAGACATCAAAGCTGCCGGTTTCGCGCGCCAGCAAGGCGAGGTCGGCCAGCACACCCGAATTGGGATCGAAGCTCGCAACCTGGGTCGAGATCGCATCCGGACGGAAATCGCTGCTTTCCTTGCGATATTCACCGCCGAAAGCAAAGTTCACCGCGCCGCCCGGCAGTTCGAAGAACTTGCCAAAATTGCCGCTGATGAAGGCGTTGGCGACGTGCTGCTGGATCCGGTATTCATTGGCCGTATCGGTCAGGATGAAATCCAGAGCTTCGCGGCTGGCAGCGCCTTCGCCGAAGATGTTGAGCGGCACACACTGGCCGGGTGTGAAGGTTTGCGGCGCTTCACCATAGTTGAAGTTGCCCGCATCCGCGATCGCCCCGCCATCAAGGTTGACGCGGCAATCGAACACGCCGTTGGGAACCCCGGTGCGGAAGGCGCCCACATCCACCACGTCGAGCGCGGCAAAGTAGCGGTCTTCAATGCGCTGGTTGGTCGAAATGTAGGTGGTGTCGTTGCGGCCATAGACATAGCTCGCCTCGAACTTCACATTGTCGCTGATGTTGCCGTCAAAGCCGACAACGGTGCGATAGAGATCACGCGAGAAATTCTCGTTGCGCGTCCCGAAATCGAAATTGTCGCGGTTGAACAGCAGGCCGCCGAATTCGCCCAGACCAGCCGCCCGGACATTGGCCGGGATCAAAGGGTTCTCTTCCGAGATGAAGGTGAAGAAGTCGAAGGAAGGCTGCGCGACCGTGAAGTTATCGGTCTTCACATACTTGCCTTCAACGAAGAAGCGGACGTCAGGCGTCAGCTGATAGTTGAAGAAGGCGTTGAACGAGTGGTGCTCGGTCCCGGCCTGGAGGTCACCCTGATAATTGTTGACCGGAGTGTTGTCGCCGCCCTGCGCGAGAAAGCCCGACTGCGGCAGGAACAGACCCGGATTGTAGGGACGGCCATCACCGTTGAACAGCGGGCTGAAGCTGCCATCAATCACCAGCGCACCGCCCGGCGAGCTGTCGGCATAACCGATGCGGTTCAGGAATACGAAGTCCGGAACATTGGGATCATCAGGGATATCATTGGGGTTACGCACCAGCGTGTCGGCTTCGAAGCGGCCATTCGGACGATCACCAAAACCGACGCGGCCATCGCTGCGATATTCGTAGTTCAGCGCGAAATTGCCGCGCCCGTCGGCGAAGTTCTTACCGATCGTCGCCGAGACAAAGCGGTTCTCGGCATCGCCAAAGTCGGAAATCCCGCCTTGTGCGCGCAGATCAATGCCTTCGAAATCGCGCTTCATGATGAAGTTCACCACGCCCGACACGCCATCGGCCCCATAGACCGACGACACACCGCCGGTGAGGATGTCGATACGCTCGATCAGGCTGACCGGGATGGTGTTGGTGTCAACAGCAGCCTCACCCGCCACACCGGCGACATGACGGCGGCCATTGACCAGCGTCAGGGTGCGGTTCGCGCCGAGGTTGCGCAGGTTGAGCAGGTTGACGCCCGCAGCACCGGTGCGCGCCTGCGAGCCGGCGGCATCAAAATTGGTTTCCGAATTGAACAGCGCCGGGCTCTGCGCCAGCAGTTCGGTGATGTTGTTGATCCCCGACTGGATCAGGTTTTCGGCCGTGATCGAGACAACCGGGGTCGCAGTGGCGGCCTCGGGGCGCTGGATGCGGGTACCCGTCACGATCAACGGCTGACCGGTTTCTTCGGTGGTTTCCTCGGTGGTCACATCGGCATCTTGCGCGCTGGCAACCGCAGGCATCGTGACGCTCAACCCGACAGCGGCAACAGTCAGCATAAGTTGGGCGCGACGACGCCGGACTTCATGGTCGATCATTTTCTGGTATTTCCCTGTTTAAAATCAATGAATTACGTGAAGAAAAGACTTCATGTAACCACACCAAGATTATCCGATACCTTCAAATCCTTGATGATTTATGCCGCCCATTGCCGCAGGAGCCCGACTCTAGGCAACGGGGACATGCCTCTTGATCGACGAGTTGATGATTTGGCGTGATGAATGGCACGGCGCTGCTTGCCACAGGATGCAAGGGCCCATGCTGGTCTCCGCAGAGTAGGCCTAGCGCCTCATGCGCTGCCACTCAGATCGCGTGCCGCTCGCACGGGCAGCGCAGGCAAGCCGCGGGGCGAAGTCCAGCGCCAGAACGCGAGGGCGCCAAAGACGGCAGCAAGCACCGCAAGATTGAAAAGCGCAGCGGCATAATCAGCTAGGCTGCCGCCCATCTGGTTGAGCCCCACCATCAGTTCGAGCCCCGGCGTCGTCGGGAAAAGGCGGGCGAGCCACAGCACCGGTGCGGGCGTGGCCGCGGCCGGCCAGGTCAGACCCGACAGGAAGAACAGCGGCAGGGATATGCCAAGTCCGAGCTGCAAGGGCCGCTCACGGGTGCGGAACAGGCTCGCCAGCAACAGCACCAGCGCCGCGGTCGCCGCAACAAACAGCATCCCGCCTGCAAGCACCTGCCACAGCGGCGCGGCGCCGCGCGGATAATCCTGCCACCAGAACACAAAGCCCGCGAACCAGCAGACCTGCACCATCGCAATCATCGCGGCGGCCAGTCCCAGCCCCGCGAACTGCGCCGGTGTGACGCTGAGCGGCGCGCCCAACCGCTCGCGCGCGGTCCCCGCAAGCAGCGCCAGCCCCAGCAGCAAGGACTGGTGCACGATCACGAAGGCGACCCCGGGAAACACCGCCGCGCCATAGCCTTCGCGGGTGTTGAACAGCGGCCGTGTCACCAATTGCATCGCGGGCGGTGCCGCCGGACCAGCCGCACGCGCCTGTTCAAACGCCGCTTCGCGCGCCGTGCTGCCCAGCGCAGCGCCGATCCCGCCCAAGGCGCTTGATGATCGCAATAGGTGCGCGCCGCTTCCGGTCAGCACGATCTGGCCGCTGCGCCCTTGCGCAATGGCGCGGCCATAGCCTTCGGGGATGAGGATCGCCGCGCTCGCCCGGTCGCTCGCTAGCCAGCGTTCCGCCTCGGCGGGCGAGGCAAGGCTGGCGACGATCCGGCTCTGCTGGGTCGCGCCGGCGCGAATGATGAGATCGCGGCTTGCCGCCGTGCGATCCATGTCGACCACCACCACCGGCACATCCTCGACGATCTCCCCCGCATAGGCGCTTGGATAGAGCACCGCGTAAAGCAGCGGCGCACCCAGCAGCAGCAAAGCGGCGGCGCGATCCGCAAAGATGGCGGCGAAAACCGCGCGAAAGGCCGCCCACATCAGCGTCGCCCCCAATCTTGCGGGCGCCGGGACGCGCGCAGAAAGAGCCATGCCCCGGGCACACCCGTTACCAGCATGATGATCGCGAGTGGCAAGAGCGGGGCTACCGCGACAGAGGCTTCGGCTCCGGAGACCCAATCCAGCGCGATCAGCCGGGCAAAATGGGTAAAGGGCAGGATCTCGGCCCAGACCTTGGCAAAGCTGCTCGCCTGATCGACCGGAAAGATCGCCCCCGCAAAAGCGAAGGAGGCCCCGGCATAAAGCCCGGTGAGCGAAAGGCTCTGACTCATGCAGCGCGTCGCGCCAACGAGCAGCAGGGCAACCCCGGTATAGGCCACGAACATCGCAAGGTAGCCTGTCATCAGCAACGCCGGGCCGCCCGCCAGCGTCCAGCCGCGCAGCCCCGCCAGATAGCCTGTTGCGAGCGCGCCCCAGACCATGAAGGCGAGGACATAGGGCGCCGCCTTCCCCGCCATCGCGGCGAGATCGGGGCGCCATTCGGCCACGCTCGCATCGCGCAGCTCGCGCCCGAAGGCCGAGACCACTGCGAGCATGAACAGCAGGTGGAGCAAGGCGGGGTGGAGCAAGCTGACAAGTTGCTGCTCCTGACTCGCCGGCGCGTTGAAAGCGATGGCGGAGCTGGCCGCGAGCGGTGCGGCGCGCACCGTGCCCGGCGGCAGGACAGCCGCCATCTGTTCGATGGCAACGCGCCCATTGGCGGCGCCGATGATCCCCGCCAGCTCGCGCTGGATGGTCGATGACGCAGCCGAATGCGCCGCGTTGACATAAAGCGTGATCTGGCCGCGCCCTTCAAAGGCACGCGCGGTTACCTCGCGCGGGATCAGCACGATCGCTTCGACCGCGCCTGCCCGCGCCATGCGTTCGGCCTCGGCCATGTCCTGCGCATGGTAAGCCAGCCGCAGGCCCGGCGCGCCTTCGATCCGGATAGCGACATCGCGCGCCAGCGCACCGCGCTCCTGATCGACCAGCGCGACCGGAAGATCACGGATCACCCCTGCCGATAATTGCCACGCGATGATCGCGCACAACGCCAGCGGCAGCCATGTCAGCAGCGCCAGATCCCACGGATTGCGCGCCAAAAAGCGCAGTTCGCGTGCAAAACCGTTCGAAATCCGCGCAAAAACGCTCATTGCGGCCAGTCGAACAGCACCGACATGCCGGGGCGCAGGCCCTTGACCGGTTTGACCGGCGCCAGCCGCACTTCGAAGCCCTTGATGTCAAAGCCGCTCGATTGGCGGGTGGCGCGCCAGGTGGCGTAATCGCCCGCCGGAGCCATGAAGGTCACCCGGAACCGCGCCTGCGCGCCCTTCAGCGCCGGGATCGTGCCGCTGTATTGGCGCCCCATCGCCATGCCGCCCAGCTGATCCTCGCGCACGATCAGCGTGACCCACGGCGTCGCCGCCTCGGTGACATACATGATCGGGAAGCCCGCGCCGACCAGCTCGCCCGGCTGCGCAAGCCGCCGCCCGACTTCACCGCTGGCGGGCGCAAACACCTTGGTTTCCGCCGCCGCAATCGCCACCTCGGCCGCGACCCCGCGCGCCTGATTGGCATGCGCCTCGGCCGCGCGCTTATCCTCGCGCCGCGCCCCTTCGAGCGCGGTGTCGTATTGTGCGCGCGCCGCCCGTGCGGCCTCGCTCGCCGCAATCATATTGGTGCGCGCCTCATCGCGCTTCTGCCCGGGAACCACGCCTTCTTCGGCGAGCCGATTGACGCGTTCAAAGGTCACCCGCGCCAGATCAGCCGCTGCCGCCGCGCGCTTCCACTGCGCTTCGGCAGCCGCGATTTCGGTTGCCCGCGCGCCGGCCTCGGCCTTGCTGGCCTGCGCCTCGGCGGCATCGACCACGGCATTGACCTGCGCTTCTTTCGCCGCGACTTCCGGACTATCAAGCGTGGCGAGCAATTGCCCGGCCGTGACTTGTTGCCCTTCCTCGACATGGATCTGGGCCAGCCGCGCGGTCACCTTGCTCGCGACCCGCAATTCGCGAGCATCAACGATCCCCTGCAATTGATCGGGCGCAGGCCGCCATGCGAGCCACAGGCCGAGCGCGATCAGCCCCAGCACCGCCACGCCTGCGGCCAGGATCAGCGGAGCCTTGCGCCCTGCTGGCGCCGCGTCAGCCGCGCTCATGACTGGCCTCCTGCCAAGGCGAGGTATTCGGGCAATCGCTCCATCTGGCCGCTCACTTCCATCAGATTGATCAGGGCATCGACATATTCATAGGCCGCCAGCGCCTGTTCGACGCGCGCGCTGGCGGCGAGCAGTTCCGCATCGGTGACATCGCGGCTGGTGCCCTGCAATTCGCGGAAAGCAAGACGCGCCACCCGCAAAGCCTCATCAGCCGCTGCAATGCTGCGCGCATAGAGCGCGTGGCGACGCCGCGCGTTCTCGGCGCGGTTGTGGGCAATCATCACCCCGGTTTCGATCTGGCTGCGCGCCTCGCGCGCCCCGGCGCTCGCCTGCGCTTCGGTATCGCGGGCAGCCGCCAACTGGCTACGGCGCCCGAGCCCGCTTGCCAGCTTGTATTTGATCCCCACCCCGAAAATGAAATCGGGATCGGTCAGCAGGGTGTTCTCACGATCGAGATTATACTGCGCCAAGGCATAGACGGTGGGCCGCAGGCTGGCGGCCTCCGCGGCCACCCCTGCCCCCGCCAACGTGACGCTGGCATCCAGCTTGCGGATGGTGGGATGATCGTCCAGCGCAGTCGCGATAAATTCGCCCACCGGCGGCAGCGGCGCAGTCGGCACGGCGAGGGGGGTGGCGAGATCAGCCGGAGCATCCAGCCGCAGCAGGCCCATCACCCCGATTTCCGCCGCGGCGACATCGCCTTCGGCCTTTTCCTGTTCGCGCATCGCCTGTTCCAGCGCGGCTTCGGCCTGCAAGCGCTGGACGCGGGCGATCTGCTGTTCGCGTTCGAGCGCGCGGGCATCAAGCACGTGCTGACCGATGCCGTTGACGAGCGCGCGCCGCACGCTGAGCGCTTCGGCGGCAAGTTGCCGCCCGAAATAGGCCCGCGCCATCTGCGCCAACCCCTTGGCGGTGGTATCGTCGCGCGCGGCTTCCTCGATGGTGAGGCGGCTCGCCGCGCCGGTGCGCGCTGCATCCATCTGTCCGCCTGTGTAAAGCGGCATGGTCGCGGTGATGATCGGGCGCGAGACCAACTCGCGGATGCGGAATTGCAGCGGATCATCAAGCCCGAAGGCGGCCCCGACATTGGCCAGCGGGCCAAGCGGCAGGAACAGCGTTTTCTGGAAGTCGAGCACCTGCGCTTCGATTTCGACCTCGGGGCGCCCGATGGTGCGCGTCGCCTGATAGCGCGCCGCGGCAGCGCGCACACCGGCATCGGCGGCATCAAGCGCGTCGGACTGCTCGACAAAGCGCTGCTGCGCGGCTGCGTAGCTCAGGCTGGAAGGGTCTTGCGCCAGCGCTCCGCTCGCAAGGGCAAAGCTGCCAGCGCATAGGCCAAATGCGAGAAGTCTTGCCATTCCAGCATTACGCAGCCGGCTCGCCATCTATTCTGCCTTATCAGATGATCTGCATTGCAGGGATCGCGAAGTCTTGTTGCCGCACCCCGCCTTGTCTTTGCAGTTTCGTGGCGGCGCTGCAACCGGCAAGGCACTTACCCGACCTTGAAGCCGATCTGGAGGAACCGACGCTGAGCAGTTGGAGCAGCCTCAAGCCCTTGCCCGAAGGGATGCTGCGCCACAGATCATAGGCCGGGTTGCCCACGCTTGGCCATCAGCCGTGGTGCACAAAATCAGGCCAGCAGTGCTTGGCAATTGACGATCCGCACCGATTAGAGGACAATGGCTTACCGCGCTTCGTCCTGCTTAAGGTGTGCCGTAGCGTTCATAGATTGGCGGATGGGGATCGTCTGCCGGACCGCTTGGCAGTGCTTATGCGCTGCCCTGATTGCCGCGTATCCTCAAGGCTCACAAGGATGCGGCAATGCAAACAGCAACACATGACAGCACCACTTCGGCGAATGGCTGGATCGCCTGCCTCACCTACAAAAGCGTTGCCACAGCATCGCCGGGTGCGGGCGATCTGCAATCGCTCGTCACCAAGGCGCGCGCACGCAATCGCCGCCTTGGCATCACCGGGATGCTGGCCTTCGAGAATGGCTGTTTCTTCCAGACGCTTGAAGGCCCGCCCGCGCAGCTTGATCTGTTGTGGTCGTCGATCAAGCAGGACACCCGCCACAGCCATATCGACATCCTGAGCGAGCATGTCGTCACCTCGCGGCTGTTTTCCGAATGGGATCTGCTGATTGATGAACGCTTTCTCGATGTGCCTGCGGCGCGATCACCCACTCCGCCTGCGGTGGCAGAGCATATCGCGCGGATCGTGGCGCTGGCGCTCGATGGCGATGATATCCGGCTCAACGCCCTGATCGCGGGCTTTGCGGATGAAGGCTGGACGGGCGATGCGGTGGTCTCGCTGCTGATCGAGCCGGCCGCGCGCGCGCTGGGCGATGTGTGGATGGAAGACGCCTGTAGCGCGATCGAGCTCACCATCGCGCTCTCGATGCTGCAATTGGCAGGCCACGCGGTGCGTTATGCACCGGCGAGCGAGATGATCCGGAAAAGCCGTTACACCATCATGCTCGCCACTGCGCCGGGTGAAAGCCACATGCTCGGCACCTCGCTGCTCGCCGATCAATTCACCGATGCGGGCTGGAAAGTCGAAATGGCCTTTCCGGAAAGCGAGCAGGCCTTGCTCAACCAGTTGGGCGCGCAGCAACCCGATGCGATGGATATCGGACTTTCCGATGCGCTGCCGCGCCAGCACGCGCTGATTGATCTGCGCAGCGCCATCGCGCACAGCCGCTTGGCCGCGCTTGGCAGGCCGACGATCCTCTCGGTCGGCGGGCGCCTGTTCGCCGATGCCGCGGCCAGCGCCGCTTCAGTCGGGGCGGATTATGCCCGCAAAGGCATTGCCAGTTCGGCGATCCCGATTGCGGAACTGGTCCGGCAAAACCGCCAGCGCAAGCCTTAAATCGCTCGCCACGGTCGGGCGCGGTTGCATTCGCGCGATCAATCCCCATCTGCAAAGCTGCTACCGGCCGTAATCGACGGTTTCAGGCTTTCGCTAAGAAGAGCCGCTTCCTTTGCATTCCGACTTTTAGCCGCGCATGGCTGCGCGCCCTTCTGGTGCGCCGCGCGCGCATGGAGGAACGCGCCATGATGCACCTTGGTACGATTGCCAGCTATGATATCACGGCCCGCACGGGCGTTATCTGTGCGCAAAGCAGCGGCGAGATGCTGCCGTTCCGGCAATCCGATCTCTCGCACTATTTAACCGCACCTATGGTCGGCGCTTGTTATGATTTCGAACGGCGCTGGATAAGCTGGGGCAGTCACCGCGCTGTCAGACTGCGACCTACCTCGCGCGACTTTGCCATCATGCCCAAGAAAGCAGCGCGGCGACAGCGCGGCTGACGCCGGAACGCTTCTCCCAAACCCCCACCTTCCGGCGCGCTGCTTTTTGGGCCCGTTGCTGGCTCAAGCAGGACACTTACCATGGATCTTAATCGTGAATACGCCGCCCACCAAAGGGCGCTGATGCATGCGAGCCTCGCTTCCAATGCTGGCGACCGCAGCACAATCCTCGCCCATGCCGCACGGATTGCCGGTGGGATCAGCCAGTTTCAGCACGGGCTTGGCGCGGCTGCGGCCTGCGCCTGGAGCAAGGCCGAGATGACGAAGATGCTGGCGGCCACCTCGGCCTAGGCCAGAGCGCGCCGTAAATGCGCGAGCCGCGAGAACAAACCGGCTGGCCACAACCGCTCGGCAAAGCCAAACTCAATCATGATGGGGAGCGCGGAGCACCTAGGCTCTAGACGCGGTTCCATAGTTTGCAAGAGGGGAGTCTGCGCCGCTGAATAGCTCGGCGCGGCTTTCGCAAGAGCCGCTCTTTCCGCAAAAAGGGTAATGTTGGCGCACCCGAAAGGATTCGAACCTCTGACCCCCAGATTCGTAGTCTGGTGCTCTATCCAGCTGAGCTACGGGTGCGCGTTGAGGGGGCCGTCTAGGGGCAGGCGCTGCGCTTGGCAATCCCCTTTTTTGCCTGAACGGCCTTTGCTGTTTTGCGGCTTGGAGGCCCCGCCCCTTGCTGCGTCTAGCCGCGCAGGCCAGACACCCGCCGACCTACCAGAAAAGCCGCTCGGCAAGATCCCGATCCATCGGGGGCATCGGCAATCGCTGCACCTCCGCCGGGCTGAACCAGCCGATTTCCCCGCCCTCAAGTGCTTGCGGCGTGCCATGCCACGCGTCGACAATGTAAAGCATCAGGACAATGTCGGGCCTGCCTTCACCAGCGGCCTGCTCGGCAAAAAGGGCCGGTCTGCAAGCCTCGGCAAGCGGCGTGATACCGATCTCTTCCCCTAGCTCCCTGATCAGGCTTTCGACAGGCTTTTCAGTGTGTTCAAGCTTGCCTCCGGGAAACTCCCAGAGGCCCGCGTAAGCCTTTCCTGGAGGTCTGCGGTGCATAAGGCAGTACCCTTCCGGATTCATCACAGCACCCGCAACAACCGGGAGCCACGTGCGCGAAGCGTCGGTATTTTTTTCAACTTCGCGATCGGGCTCAACCATTTGTTAATTCTCTCAGGTGATTTTGCGATGGTCTGGAACGGATAAACGGGGGTGACAATGGACTGGAAGGAAATGATCGCAAAGATCTGGCACGACCAGACCGGCGCCACAGCCGTTGAATACGGGCTGATACTAGCTGTCATCTTTCTTGCGATGGTTACCGCTCTCGAAGGGTTCGGGCAAAGCTTTGACCAGCTTTGGACGCAAACCACTCAAGTGCTCGCGACTGCGATCAGTGCATAAGCGAAACCAACTGGAGCGTTAGCAAAATTTCAAGAAATGAAATCTAGGACGTTAATTGCTTGACCATGACAGGGGCGGGCAAGGGTACCAAAGACGACATACCAGGAGACTAGACATGACCTTCATCAACAAGCTGATCCGCGACGAAGCCGGCGCCACCGCCATCGAATACGGCCTGATCGCCGCTCTTATCGCTGTCGCCGCGATCGCCGGCATGGGCGCCCTCGGCACGCAGCTGGGCACGACCTTCAACGGCGTTAGCAACACGCTGACCACCGCGAACGCCAACGCGTAACCAATCGCAATAGGTTCGAAAACCAAGCGGCGGGGAGCAATCCCCGCCGCTTTTCTTTTGTGCTCTCATGATTACGCCAAAAGAGAGCGCTGCTATCGTCCGCGCACCACCAGCTTGACTCGCTGTCCGGGCACCACTTCCTCACTCGCGCCGAGCGCATTCAGCACGCGGAATCGTTCAACCTGCGCGCTGGGGTAGTCCATCCGCCGTGCAAGGCTTGCCACCGTATCGCCCCGCGCGGCAGTCACCACCTGAATTCGCCGCGGCACCACGCCTGACGCTTCACCCTGCGTGATCCGGCGCATTGATCCGAACATCGGGTTGAACACCGCGCCGCGCCCGGCTGGCGTGATCGCGGCAAAGTGATAGGCCCGATCCCGTGCGAATTCATAGGCCACCACCGTCACATCGACCGGGCCATTATTGTTGTTGACCCGCGCGGTGCCAATCGCTGCGGGCAAGCCGTTGATCGTGGTGCGTTGCAAAGTGGCCGGAGCGAGATTGCTGTTCTGCCCGCCGATCGCGGCAAAGGCCTGCCGCACATACGCATCGAGATCGCCGCTATAGGACGCCATCGTCATCTGCGCTTGTCCGCCCTGCCCGTTGATGCTGACCGCCCGCGTGCTGTTCACCATGATGAAGCCCTGCGGCGCGGTGAAGGACAGCATCAATTCGGGATGCACGAAGCGGCTGCCTTCGATCACACCCTGCGCAGGATCATCGCCATAAAGCAGCCCGTCGATCCGGGTGAGAAACGTGTCGCGGTTGGTGGCGCTGCCCGAGAAGCCTTGCGCTTTCGTTGCCGCGGTGCGGACCCGGCTTGCGGGATCAGGGTGGGTCGAAGCCCATTCGGGCACGCTCGCATTGCGGCCCTGCAGCCGCGCATCCAGCGCGTTCTGCGCCGCAAGGCTCGCCAGCACCGTGCTCATCGCCCGCGGATCATAACCCGCGCGGCTGAGGTAAGCGATGCCAAGATCATCAGCCTCCAGCTCCTGCTTGCGCGAGAACTTGAGCGTAAGCATCTGCGAGCCTTGCAGGAAGGTGCGCGAGAGCAATTCTCCGCCTGCCGAATTTCCGAACAGCAGCGACGAACCAATCGCCCCCAGCAAGCCGAAGATCGAATTGCGGGTCGCGGCTTCCTGGCGGCGCTGCGAATGGCGCGCGGCGACATGGCCGACTTCATGGCCCATCACGCCCGCCAGCTCCGCTTCATTGTTCATCAACGTGACCAGTTGCCGCGTCGTGTAGACATAGCCCCCCGGCACCGCGAAAGCATTGTGCACGGGGGAATTGAGCAAGGTGACGGTGAACGCACTTTCGGCATTGGCAAGGCCAGATTGGAGCGCGATCTTCTTGCCCACCTGCTCGACATATTGCGCGTGGCGCCCGGTCATCGCACCGCCGAATTCGGCAACGAATTGCGGGTGATATTGCGCACCCAATTTGGCTTCTTGCGGGGTAATCGGCGTCGAGGCCGAAGCCACTTGCGCCCCGCCCATGCAGCCCGTGTGCACCAGCGCGAGCGGCGCGGCTGCCCATGCAAGTATCATGCGATTTGTGCGCGTCATCGGCGTTCCTCCGGCCCCATGTTCAGACGGGTAGCGCTATGGGACATCCCGCCTTGCCTGCAGATGACTAACGTCATCCCTCAATCAAGGGCAAGTATCAGCGGAGAAAAGCCGCCGAGCGGTGGCTATTCAGCCGCCAATCGCAAGGAAACGGGCCTCGCGCGCCGCGATCAGCGCTTCGGCCGGCTTGCCCGACAAGGCATCGAGTTCCTCGACGATCGCATCACCGAGCATGCGCGCGGTTGCTGCCGGATTGCGATGCGCCCCGCCAACGGGTTCCTTCACGATCCGATCTATCACGCCAAGGCGCTTGAGATCCTGCGCCGTCACCTTCATCGCCTGCGCGGCATCAGGGGCCTTTTCCGACGTGCGCCACAAGATCGAGGCGCATCCCTCAGGCGAAATCACCGAATAGACCGCATGCTCAAGCATGAGCACGCGTTCGGCACTCGCCAGCGCGACGGCCCCGCCCGATCCGCCCTCGCCCACGATCACCGCCACCATCGGCACCGGCAAGGCAAGACAAGCCTCGGTCGAACGGGCGATTGCTTCGGCCTGCCCGCGCTCTTCCGCCTCGATACCGGGGAAGGCACCCGAGGTATCCACCAGCGTCACCACCGGCAGGCCAAAGCGGCCCGCCAGTTCCATCAGGCGGATCGCCTTGCGATAGCCCTCAGGCTTCCCCATCCCGAAATTGTGGCGAATGCGGGTCTGCGTATCATGGCCTTTTTCGTGCCCGATCAGCATGGTGCGGCGACCATTGATCTTGGCAAAGCCGCCCATGATCGCCTCGTCATCGCCGAACAGCCGATCCCCGCCTAAGGGAACGAATTCCTCGAACGCATGGGCGACATAATCGCGGAAATGCGGGCGGAGCGGATGGCGGGCCACCTGCGTCTTCTGCCACGGCGTCAGCGAGGCATAGGTGCTGGCGAGCAGATCATTGCTCTTGGCCTCAAGCCGGGCAATCTCGTGCGCGACATCGACATCATGCAGCGCGTTGACACCGCGCAGCTGGCTGATGCGCTCTTCAAGCTGCGCGACCGGCTTCTCGAATTCGAGGTAGGAAATCATGCGCCACCGCTAGTCCGATGTTGCCTTTGTGGCAAGCGGGTGGCGCTGATTGACCAGTGTAACCAGCCTTGCCGCATCAACGTGGGTGTAAATCTGCGTCGTCGCGATATCCGCATGGCCAAGCAGGGTCTGCAAGACTCGCAAATCCGCCCCACCTTCGAGCAGATGGGTGGCAAAGGCATGGCGCAGCACATGCGGGCTCACTTTTGCCGGATCGAGCCCTGCTCGCAGCGCCAAGGCCTTCACTTGCTGGAACAGGCTGACGCGGGAGAGATGGCCAAGCCGCCCGCGGGAGGGAAACAGGAACCGTGATGCCGGATCGGCAGACCGCAGCGCCAGCCAGGCCTGCACCGCAGCCAGTGCGCGGTCCCCCACTGGCACCATCCGCGCCTGCCCGCCCTTGCCCATCACGGTCAGGAATGGCGCATCGCGCGGCACCGCATTGCGCGGCAGGGCGACCAACTCGCTCGCGCGCAGGCCCGAACCATAGAGCAGTTCAATCAGGGCGAGCAGCCGCACGGCATCGGGCTTGCCGCTCCCCGCTTCCATCTCTGCCCGATCGAACAGCACTGCGATATCGCCATGGCTGAGCACTTTGGGGAGCGAACGCCGCGTGCGCGGCGATGGCAGGGCGCCCGAAGGATCATCGCCGCGCCAACCTTCGTCCACCGCAAAGCCAAAGAACTGCCGCAGCGCCGAGGTCTTGCGCGCGACGCTGGCTGGTGCGAGCCCGGCCCACGCCCCCGCCAGCCGCGCAACATCCGCACGCGTGGCCGCCGCAAGATCGCCGATTTCCTCCTCCGCGCCCGCAAGATCGCGGGCATAGGCCGCCAGCGTGTTCGCCGCAGCCCCGCGTTCAGCGGCCAGCATCGCAAGAAACGCTTGCGTGGCCGCGCTCATCCGCTGCGCGCGACAGCCTCGGCCGCAATCATCCGCGCTTCGGCCTCAAGACCGACCCGGCGCAGCGCCGAGGTGATGTGGTAGAGATGCAGCGGGGTCATCTGCTGCCAGCTATCCCCCTGCATGCCGAGCCCTGCCAGCAACACCACCAGCGCCGCATTATCGACCGCGGCCGCGCGGGTGATGGCCCGGGTCCAGCGGGTCTGCCGGGTCAAGCCTGCCTCAAACGTGTCGCCAAGCGCGGTGGCATCGTCAGCGCTGATCCGTTCGAGCCCGGCGAGCCCGGCCACCAGCAAGGCGGCCCGGCGCGGTGAATAATCGCTGCCAAAATCCTCAACCGCGCTCTGGCTGACAGTAACCCGCTGCGCCTGGGCAAGCGCGATCAGGGCCCAGCCCAGGCTGCCCGGCTCGACAAAGTTGCGCCATGCGGCGGCATCGCGATCGAGCCCGGCTGTCAACATCGACCCGATCAGCTCGCCCGCATCATCCGCGTGATCCGCCGAGGCGGTAATCCGCGCCGCCGCATAGGCTGTCAGCACCCGCGCGCCATAGCCATCGGCACTGGTCACAGAACCGGCATCCTCCCAGATCTGTTTCATGGCCGCGATGCGCGCCGCCGGATCGCGCGCCGTATAGGCATCGCGCAAGAGCCCGGCGCGGGTCGCCGCATCGCTTTCGCCCGCAGGCTCGGCGTAAAGCTGGCTGTAGAGATCAACCATCGCCGCTGCTGACAGGATGCCCTTGCTCGCCGCGCGCGGGGCAAACCGCACACGCTCTGCAAAAGGCAGCGTCGGCAGCACCGCTCCGGCGTGGGCGTAATAGGCCCCGCCCCGCTTGGTCAGCGCTTCGTCCACAAGATTGGCGGGCACGGGTTCGCCAAGCGCATGCGCGAGGCCAAAGCGCCACGGATTGAGATCAGACACCCCCTGCCATTCGATCTCGACAGCGCGGCGGCCACGACCCGCCGCCCCTGCATAGCGACGCGCCAACAGGACATCGATTCGCGGCGCAATGCCTTGGCCGAGCGCACGATCGAGCTGCGTTGCCGCCAGCGCGCTTTCCCCGGCATAGGCATTGCAAATCGCCTGCCACATTTTCCACTGCGCATCCTCGCGCACCGAGCCTTGCAAGCGCACGGCCGGACAGGCCCCCGTCATGTCGCCGGTTGCCATATAGGCCACCAGCGCCTGTTCGGTCAGCGCGCCGTTCCAGTCATTGGTGTCGATATCCTGCGCCAGCGCGCGGGTGATGGTGTATTCGCCAATCGCGTTGAGCGCCCCTGCACGCAGCGCCGCGAAATCAGCCGGGTCCATGCCGAGCGGCGCCGCCAGACGGCTCGCCAAAGCGCGCCGCAACAGAATGTGGCCCCAGCGCGAGACCAGCGGGCCTCTGGTGCCGCCCAGCGCTGCCCGCACCAGACTTTCCGGCTGATTGGCGAGCGAGAGCGGCGGCAGGCCACCTTCGCTTACCGACAACAGCCCGACCCGCGTCAGCGTGCGGCGCGCGCCGGGCGGGATATCGAATTTGGGCTTGAGACCGAGCAATTCGTCGATCTCGTCAGTCGACATGTTCTCGATCTCGTCAAGGCTCGGCAGCCGGGCAAGCTCCTCACGCGGAAGCGTGGGCAGCGGCGGAAGATCGGCCGGCAGCGGCGCAGGCAAAGGCTGCACCGTCGCGCCGGGCGGTGCGTTCGCCGGGCCTGCGGGCGCGCCCTGCTGCGGCGTCGGCGCTGGTGTCGGCGTGGCGACAGGATCATCAAAGCCCGGCGGCAGGATCGATTGCGGCGCGCTTTGCGCAACGGCAAGGCTGGCCAGCGCGGTGGCACAGGCCGCGCCGCTCAGACCCGCAAGGGCGATCTGGATAGTCCGGCGCGCGCTCATGCGGCAGCGTTCCCGCTGGTCGCGGGCAAGGTCACGCTTTCGCTGATCGGCCGCAAGGCGCGCTCACCGCCATCAATCCAGGCAAGGCCGAGCGCGGCGAGCACAAGCCCGGCCACCAGCAGCCCCAGCCGCCGCTTGGCAGCGGTGCGTGGAGCGGAGCGGACAACAGACGAGCGCAAAACAGACATGTTGCGTGGGCTCTAGCCCATCTATAGGCCTTGCGGCAATGACCGCGACACGACCTTTGAACGATCTCGATCTGGCTCGCATTGCCCGGCGTATTGATCGGCCGGTTGTGCTGGTGGGCTTGATGGGCGTGGGCAAATCCACCGTCGGGCGCAGGCTTGCCACGTTGCTGCAACGGGATTTCGTCGATGCCGATGATGCCATCGCCGCCGCTGCCCAGCTCACCATCCCCGAGATTTTCGAACAATTCGGCGAACCTTACTTCCGCGATGGCGAACGCCGCGTGATCGCTCGCCTGATCGAGGAAGGCCACGGTGTGATCGCCACAGGCGGCGGGGCCTTTGTCGATCCGGCAACGCGCGCGCTGATCCTCGAACGCGCCATCGCGGTGTGGATTGATTGCGATGTCGCGACGCTGGTCCAGCGCACGGCACGGCGCAATTCCCGCCCGCTGCTCAAGAATGGCAATCCACGCGAAATCCTGACCCGGCTGGCCGAAGAACGCGGCCCGCTCTATGCGCAGGCGCCCATCAAGGTGTTAAGCGAGAACGGCCCGCATGATCTGACCGCGCGGCGCATAATCGAGGCGATTGATCAATGGCTGTAATTCCTGTCGCGCTGGCCGGACGCGCGTACGAAGTGGTGATCGAGCAAGGGGTGCTCGCACGGCTTCCCGCTGTCGCGACGCGCTTTCTAGCCTCCTACACAGGGGCACGCAAGGTGCCCTGCGTGGCCGATACCGCCACCCACCGGCTGTATGGCGCAGGGCTGGAGACGAGCCTTGCCGCCCATGGCTTTGCCGCCGATTGGTTCATCGTTGAACCCGGCGAAGCGGCCAAAAGCTGGCCCGTGCTCGAAAGATTGACGGATTGGCTGCTTGGCCTCGGTGTCACGCGGTCGGACCATGTCTTGGCGCTGGGGGGCGGAGTGGTCGGTGATCTTGTCGGCTTTGCCGCAGCCATCACCAAGCGCGGGGTGGGATTTGTGCAGATCCCGACAACGCTGCTGGCGCAGGTCGATTCGTCGGTCGGCGGCAAGACAGCCATCAACACCGCAGCGGGCAAGAACCTGATCGGGGCGTTCCACCAGCCCGGCCTTGTGCTGATCGATCCGCTGGTGCTCGATACCCTGCCCGATCGCGAGATGCGCGCCGGTTTTGCCGAGGTGCTGAAATATGGCCTGCTGGGTGATGCGGCATTTTTCGGCTGGCTCGAAGCGAACGCCGCCAAGGTGCTCGCGCGTAAACCCGCCACGCTCGAACATGCCATCGCCACCAGCATCGCAATGAAGGCACAGATCGTCGCCGAGGATGAACGCGAAACGCGCGATCGCCGCGCACTGCTTAATCTCGGGCACACCTTCGGCCACGCGCTGGAGGCGGAAACAGGCTTTTCCGACCGCCTGCTCCATGGCGAGGCGGTGGCGCTCGGCATGGCACTCGCCGCGCGCTATTCCGCCCGGCGCGGCACGATTTCGGGTGCGGACGCTGCCCGGGCGGTCGAGGCTATTGCGGCAGCGGGCCTGCCTGCGCGGCTGGCAGAACTTGGCCTCGCCTGCGACGGGGCGGCGCTTGTCGAGCACATGCGCCACGACAAGAAGGCGGAAGGCACCACCTTGCCCTTCCTGCTGCTGCGCGCGCTGGGTGAAGCCTATGTCGCGCGCGATGTCGATCTGGCGGATCTTGCCGTCTTTCTCGATCAGGAGCTCGCGGCCTAAAAGAGGCGCGAACCATCCGGCACTTTGACATCGGGGGCGAACAGCACCACCTCGCCCGCGGCATCGGCAAATCCCAGCGTCAGCACTTCGGACATCGCCGGGCCGATCTGGCGCGGCGGGAAATTGACCACCGCCGCCACCTGCCGCCCGATCAGTTCATCGGGGTGGTAATTGGCGGCGATCTGCGCGCAGCTTTTCTTCTCGCCGATTACCGGGCCGAAATCGATCCGCAGCCGGTAGCTGGGCTTGCGCGCCTCGGGGAATTCCTCTGCCGCCACGATCGTCCCGATGCGAATATCGACCTTGAGGAAATCACCAAAACCGATTTCGTCAGCGGCAGGCGCAGCGGGATCGTGG
>ERZ1066123.368-NODE-368-length-34762-cov-10.541245_pt1 | contig 34762 bp, 30 predicted proteins | sample MGYA00382770_ERZ1066123 | MGnify/ENA primary metagenome ERZ1066123 (study PRJEB33369, sample SAMEA5778353) | biofilm metagenome | biome: Industrial cooling water; feature: Water cooling tower basin; material: Biofilm | place: United Arab Emirates | collected...
CGTTCCGGAGGATCCGCCTGCATCGACGTATCGGTCCGAGCGGAGTGTAACCCCCCGATTCATTTCCGACCACCCATGTCCCCATCGCGCTCCTCGCTGTTGCGCCGCATCCCGCCGCTGCCGGTCGCGGCGCTGCTGCTGCTCGTGGCGGGGGCGATGGCAGGGCTCGTCTCAGCCGTGGCCGATCATCGGGCCACGATCTGGCTGGTCGGCCTCGTGCTCACCGGCGCGCCGGTGGTCTGGCACACCCTGCGCGGGATGCTGCGCGGACAGTTCGCCGCCGACATCGTGGCCGCCATGGCGATCGTCGGTGCGGCGGCCCTCGGTGAACCGCTGGCCGGTCTGGTCGTGGTCATCATGCAGACGGGCGGCGAGGCGCTGGAAGCGTGGGCGGTTGAGCGCGCGTCGAATGCGGTCGCGGCCCTCGAGGCCGACGCGCCGCGCAGCGCGCATCGCCTCGACGCGTCGGAGCGTGTGCACGACATCGACGTGGGCCAGATCGAACTTGGTGATCGCCTGCTGATTCGCGCCGGCGAACTGGTCCCCTGCGATGGGGTCGTCGATTCGGGCACGAGCCTCGTCGACACATCGCGGCTGACCGGCGAGCCCGTCCCGATCCGCGTTGCCGCAGGTACGCCCCTGCCCTCCGGCGCGCTCAATGGCAGCGGCGCGTTCACGCTGCGTGCCACGCGTGTCGCCGCCGAAAGCCAGTATGCGCGCATCGTCGAGCTCGTGCGGCACGCGCAGGCGAGTCGAAGTCCGCTGCAGCGACTGGCCGATCGCTGGGCCGTTTGGTTCACGCCGTTCACGCTGCTGGTGTGTCTTGTCGCGTGGTTCGTCTCGCACGACGCCTCACGCGTGCTCGCGGTGCTCGTCGTGGCCACGCCGTGCCCGCTCATTCTCGCCGCGCCCGTGGCGTTCATTGGCGGCGTGAATCGTGCTGCCCGACGCGGCGTCATTGTGCGGCATGGGAGCGCGCTCGAATCGCTGGCACGCGTGAATACCGCCGTCTTCGACAAGACCGGGACGCTGACGGTCGGACGTCCCGAGGTGGCCGAGCTCACGGCCTACCACGGCGCCGACGCCGACGCGATGCTGGCCGATGCGGCGGCCGTCGAGCAGGGTTCCGGCCATCTGCTCGCGCGCGTCCTCGTGGCGCACGCCGAAGCGCGCGGGCTGACGATCGCCCGAGCGGATGACGCGCACGAAACGCCTGGCCGTGGTGTGCTCGGGCGCGTGGCCAACCGTCGTGTCGCAGTGGGTTCGGCGCGCTACGTGCGCGAGGTCATGCCAGCCAGTGCGGACGCGCTCGATGCGCTGGATGTCAGCCACGACGGGCTGCGCGCGTGGATCGCCGTGGAAGCCGAGCCGAATCGCGCGCCGCATCTCGCGCGTGTCGAGTTCGCCGACCGCCTGCGACCGCAGCTGACGCCACTCTTCGCGCGACTGCGCGCACTCGGTGTGGACGACGTCGAACTGCTCTCCGGTGATCAGTCGGCGAGTGTGGCGCGGGTCGCGCAGACCCTCGGCATCACCCGGCACGCGGGTGATCTGCGCCCCGAGGACAAGTTGGCGCGCGTCGCGGCGCTGCAAGCGGACGGACGACACGTCCTCATGGTGGGCGATGGCACGAACGACGCGCCCGCCCTCAGTCTCGCGTCCGTTGGCGTGGCGCTCGCCGGTCACGGCGGCGGCGTGAGCGCGGAAGCCGCCGATGTCGTGCTGCTGGTGGACGATCTCGCGCGCGTTGTGGACGCCGTGGCGATCGGTCAGGACACCATGCGCATTGCGAGGCAGAGCATCGCGGTCGGACTGGGGCTCAGCGTGGTGGGCATGGGACTCGCGCTCATCGGCGTGCTGCCACCGACGCTCGGTGCGGTCGCGCAGGAGGTCATCGACGTGGCCGTGATCGTGAATGCGCTGCGCGCGGCGCGGGGGTAGACTGTCGCGTGCGTTCTGCTGAGGAGGATGCCCAAACGAAGCGCGCCCCGGCTGCAAAGCAACCGGGGCGCGTTCACCGCGGATCGATCGCGGCAGGTCAGGCGCGACGGCGACGACGCACGGCGGCGAGACCAACGAGCCCGAAGCCGAGCAGCGAGAGCGCGGCGGGTTCGGGGACGACCGACGGGTCCGGCGGACCGCAGTCGCGGAAACAGAATCCTTCGCCACGCCACAGTCCCGCGTGCGACAGGCCCGGGGTCTGACCACCTGGGTTCGCCGGGGCGCCGACCATGTCGAAGAGCACGCCAGCCGCGCCGCTGGTACCGCCATCGAGAATGTACAGACTGAAACCCGTGGACCCCTTCAGCGTGATGGCAAAGAAGCCACCAACCTGCGCGTCGAAGAAGAGCACCCCCGAAGTCGTGTTGGGGTTGCTGGTGAACGGACCGTTGCCCGCAAGGTCGCTAAAGCCGACAGCGGTAGCACCCCAAGGCCCGTACGCGGAACCGAACGCGCCATTCAGGTACGTCGCCACCGCGCCCTGAGAGTTCGCATCGTTCACACCCGAGAAGCCAGCACACGCCAATGAGGGCGTGAAATCGAACAGCGTCACGTCACTCAGCGAGCAGCTCGCCGGTGCCTCCGGTGCGGGAAGAACAGCGACCGGCGGTTGTGCCCACGCCACTGAGGCGAACGCCGCATTCAGCGCCAGCGCGGCGAAGCATCTGCGAAGCCCTTGCTGCATCAACCGATACCTCTGTTGGGGGGAGTGATCTTCACACGTAACAGCATGTTGCAAGAATGCCTCCAAGAGAAACTGTTCTCACAAAGCTCTGGTCGAGCGAAGACTGCCGATCAACAGCGAGGGAAGCATGCGGGAGCACGCGTCGCCGGCCTCGACTGCGAACAGTCTCATGCAACGGCTGATGTAGACACCGTGCGACACACTGTTGCACGCACGAATCACTCCACCGCCGCGATACACTCGATCTCGACCCGACCCATCCGCGGAATCCCGATCCCGCCCACCGCCGTGCGCGCGGGCTTCCGCCCCGGGAAAAACTTCGCGTACTCCACGTTCATCGCGTCCCACTCCGCGATGTCGGCCAGGAACACCGTGCACTTCACCACGCGGTCCATGGTGCTCCCTTCGCTCTCCACGAGCGCCTTGATCTTCTCGAGGGCACGGCGCGTCTCGGGCTGCACGCCGCCGGCCACCAGCGTCCCGTCATCGCGCGTCCCCAGTTGGCCCGCCACGAAGAGCAGCCCCCCGCCGCGGCGAATCGGCTCGTACGGGCCCGCCGGCGGCGCCGGCGTCCCGGAACTCGTCATCACGCTGTTGAGCACCGTGCAGCCGCTCGCGAGCGCTGCACTCAGCACGAACGTCACTACCCGTGGCCATCCACTTCGCATACGGCGCTCCGCGTTGTCGTCGTCTCGCGCGCCACCAAGGAAAAAACGGCGGACGCTCCGCCCGGGAACGTCCGCCGCAAACCGGCCGGGCACAAGGGCGCCGGCGCTCAGCTCACCGCCAGCGTCGCACCGGCCAGCGCGATGCGCTCCGAGCCGCTCTGCTTGGCCGTATACAACGCGCGATCGGCACGCGCGATCCACGCATCGACATTCTCCTCACCGTCGTATTCGGCGATGCCAACCGACGCGCCCACCGCGAACTCCATGTTCGGATGCGGCGACGGCATGGTGGACACCGCGTCGAGCAGGCGACGCGACAACATCTGCGCCACCTTCGCGTCGGTGTTGTTCAGAATCACCGCGTATTCGTCGCCACCGTAGCGGCACACCACATCCGACTGCCGCAGGAACACCTTGCTCAGACACTTCGCCACACCAACCAGCGTCTGATCACCCGCCTGGTGCCCGTACATGTCGTTCACCAGCTTGAACTTGTCGAGGTCGACCATGAGGAGCACCACCGGCTGTCGCGAGAGCGCGTGCATGTGCACCGCGCGATGCGCCATGGCGTCGAACAGCTTGCGATTGCCGAGGCCGGTCAGCGCATCGGTCGTGCTCTCACGCTTCGCTTCCTCGAGCTGATTGCCCAGCCGTTCGATGCGGCCCGCGAGCGCCTGATACTGCGCCTGCAACTGCTCCTGCCGAGAGCGGAAGGCTTCTTCGATGGCCGACAGTGCACCGAGGACTTCGGTCTTGATGTGTCCTGTCTGCAGACGCGTGAGCGCGGTGCGCGCGCGCTCGAGTTGCGAGTCGGCGGTTCGATCGGCCACCACGTCGGCCTTCACCGAGTGATGCACGGCCTCCACCACGGCCCACAGCGCATCACGCAGCTCGGTCACCGTCGTATCCACATAGCGCACCTCCTCGCGACGGTGCTCCGTGAACGTTCGCGCGACGCCATCCCAGTCACGCTCGCGCACACCGAGCGATTGCCCCGTCGCTTCATGCACCGGAACGCCGAGCGTCGCATGCCGCTGCCACCGCTGCAACTCCGAGGTGATCTGCTCGGCCGACCGATCCGGCAGATCGAAGGCATGTCGGGCGTGCGCCGTGAGAATGCTGCCGAGCGTGTCGAGCACGAGCCCGACTTCGTCGACATCGCCGCCCCCCGACGTACGGAGCGCCAACCCGTGCGCAGGCGTCGGACGTGATCGTGCAGCGCCACCAGGAATCACGTTCAGGTGCGGTGCGTTGGTGGAAGCCGAAGGCGTCGCCGGCGTCGGCGACGACGCCGACCCGGAGTCGGGTGACGGCTTGGCCGCTCCGCGATCCTGGGTCAGTCGTCGAAAGAACATGGGGTCGGGCCGGAAGGAAGTCGTCGGGGAGACAGTCTGTGAGTGTTATCGGCTGCCAGCCACCAACACTTGAGGTCGGCCCGTCCCCCCCGCTCAGAACTCCTCGGCCGAGACCGCCATGATCGCAGCCGCACCGGCCTGAATCTGCGCCAGCAGCGCGCCGGTCTGTGGCAACAGTCGCGTCACGTAGAACCGTGCCGTCTTGAGCTTCGCATCGCAGAACGTCGCGTCGCCGCCCGCCGCGCGCTTCCGCTGCGCCGCGCGTGCCATTTTCAACCACTGCCAGCCGAGCGCCGTGTACCCCATCAGGTGCAGGTACTCCGTCGCGGCCGCCCCGGCCTCGTCAGGATTCGCAAAGCCGCGTTCGGCCAGCAGCATCGTGGCCTTCTGCAATCGACCGAGCGCTTCCCCCACCGGCTTCGCCAGCGCCTCGAGTGTCTCATCATCGCTGGCCGCGTCCACCTCGGCCTTCACGATGGCAAAGAACCGACGCACCAGACGCCCACCCTCCATCGGCAACTTTCGCCCCACGAGATCAAGCGCCTGCACGGCGTTGGTGCCCTCGTAGATCTGCGCGATCCGCGCGTCGCGCACGTACTGCTCCACGCCATACTCGCGGATGTAGCCATGTCCGCCGAGCGTCTGCAGCGCGATGTTCGTGTTGTCGAATCCCAGATCGGTGAAGAACGCCTTGATGACGGGCGTCATGAGCGCCACCAGATCGGAGGCCTCCTGGCGCACGGCCTCGTCGGGATGCCGGTGCTCCTGATCGATGAGCATCCCGACCCAGTACGCGAGCGATCGCGCACCCTCGTTGAATGCCTTGATGCGCAGCAGTCCCTTGCGCACATCGGGGTGTACCAGAATCGGATCGGCCGGCCCGTCGGGATGCTTGATCCCCGTGAGCGCTCGCCCCTGCAGCCGCTCCTTCGCATACGCGAGCGCGTTCTGGTACGCGACCTCCGACAAGCCGAGTCCCTGCATCCCCACGGCGAGCCGCGCCCCGTTCATCATGACGAACATCGCGCGCATTCCCTTGTTCGGCTCGCCCACCAGGTAGCCCGTCGCGTCCTCGAAGTTGAGCACACAGGTGGCCGAACCCTTGATGCCCATCTTGTGCTCGATGGAGCCGCACCGCACACCGTTGCGCGCCCCGAGCGTCCCATCCGCGTTGAGCAGGAACTTGGGCACGACGAACATGCTGATCCCCTTCGTGCCCGCAGGCGCGTCGGGCAGGCGGGCGAGCACGAGGTGCACGACGTTGTCGGTGAGATCCTGCTCCCCCGCCGAGATGAAGATCTTCGACCCGGTGATGCGATAGCTGCCGTCCGCCGCCGGCACCGCCTGCGTCGTGAGAATGCCGAGATCGGTGCCGGCATGCGCCTCGGTCAGGCACATCGTGCCCGACCACGCACCACTGACGAGCTTGGGCAGGTACTGCTGCTTGAGGGCCTCGTCCCCGTGCGACATGAGTGCGCTGTAGGCGCCGTGCGACAGGCCGGGGTACATGCTGAACGAGAGATTGGCCGAACACTGCAGCTCCTCGAACACGAAGCGCACCGCCTCGGGCAGCCCCTGTCCGCCGTACGCGGGATCGGCCGCAATGCCCGTCCAGCCGCCGTCGGCGTACTGGCGATAGGCGTCGATGAAACCGCGCGGCGTGCGCACCGTACCGTCCTCGTATGTGCACCCCTCGGCGTCCCCCGACTGATTGAGCGGGAAGAGGACCTGCTCACACAGGGCCGCTCCTTCGGTCAGGACGGAGTCGATGAGGTCCGGGGTCGCGTCGGCGAAGCCAGGCAGGTCGGCCAGCTGCGCGACGCCGTGCACGTCATGCAACACGAAGCGGATGTCATCCAGCGGAGCGCGGTAGGTGGGCATGGACGGACCCTCGACGGGCGGGGAACGGGAAGCGGTGCCGGTCCACTCGGATCGGCTGTGGCGGATGTCGCAACTTGGGGGCCGGACGAGACCCTCACAAGCCCCAATTGCGACGGTACCGTCGTATTTCGACGCGCCCGGCCCACCGTGGGGCGCGCACCATCCACCGCTGCGCCGCGTTAGACTGGACGTCGTCTCGCCCTTCCCTGCCCTGGAGCTTCGATGAAGCAGTTTTTCACCAACGTTGCGGCCAACCTCGTCACCGTCGCCCTGCTCGTGCTCGTCGGCGTCGTGCTCATCGTCGGCGTCGTCGCATCGGCGATCAGTGGCGGTGAGACCGGCCCCACGGTCCCCGAGAACTCGATTCTGATCGTGGACCTCGACCAGCCACTCGCCGACCGACCGGCCGAGCGGACGCCACGCAGCGCGCTCGACCGAGCGCTCGCGGAGCCGGGTGGCTCACGACTCTCCCTGCGCGGCGCGGTCGTCGCGCTCGAGCAGGCGGCGAAGGACGATCGCATTCGCGGCGTGCTGCTCCGAGGCAGTGTGCTGAGCGATGGCCTCTCGTCGGGCTACGCCGGGCTCGCCGAGTTCCGCGAGGCGATCCGCGCCGTCGTGGCCGCTGGCAAGCCGGTGCACGCGTATCTCGTCGATCCGACGGTCCGCGATTATTACGTCATGAGCGCGGCCACCTCGCTCACGCTCGACCCGTTCGGCACGTTCTCCTTCGGCGGGCTCTCCGCGTCGCAGGTGCACTTCAGCGGGTTCCTCGAGAAGTACGGCATCGGCGTGCAGGTCAGCCGCGTCGGCAAGTTCAAGGCGGCCGTGGAGCCCTTCACGCGCCCTGACATGAGCCCGGAAAATCGGGCGCAGACGCAGCGCTATCTGCAGGCCACCTGGAGCAGCATCAAGTCCGCCATTGCGCAGTCACGCAACGTGGACACGCTGCGCCTGCAGCAACTGGCCGACTCCGTGGCGCTCTTCCTTCCGGCCGACGCCGAGCGCTTCGGGCTCGTTGATCGCGTGGCGCACTTCGACGTGCTGCTCGATGATCTCAAGGCCCTGACCGGGTCCGCCAAGGTCATCGCGGCGAGCGACAGCGCGGCGCCAGTCGTGGCCGAGGCCGAGTCGGCCGACACCAGCACGTCCGATACGCGCGAGGCCTCGCCCCTCAGCGCGCTGCTCCCGCCCGCGCTGCCGCAGGTCATGCTGCGCGACTACGCGCGCGTCGCCGTGTCGCGCGCCGAAGACGTCACGTCACGTCGGCGCATCGCGGTGGTGTACGCACAGGGCAGCATCGTGAATGGTGAAGGCACGGTCGACGAAGTCGGCGGTCGAGCGCTTGCACGCGAACTGCGCAAGCTGCGCGACGACGACGCCGTCAAGGCCGTCGTCTTGCGCATCAATTCACCCGGCGGCAGCGTGGTGGCCTCCGAGGAGATTCAGCGCGAGCTCGTGCTCCTCGATCGTACGAAGCCAGTGGTCGCCTCGATGGGCACCCTCGCGGCGTCCGGTGGCTACTGGATTGCCACCGCCGCGCGGCGCATCTACGCGCAGCCCAATACGCTCACGGGCTCCATCGGCGTCTTCGCGGTGTTCCCCAACCTGCAGGGCATCGCCAACAAGAACGGCATCACCGTGGACACGGTGACGACGGGACGGTACGCCGATGTGTTCAGCATTGCGCGTCCGCGCACTGACGCGGAGTTGGCACTCGTGCAGCGCAGCATCGACGCCGTCTACGAGGCGTTCCTCGAGCGCGTGGCGCGCGCGCGCAAGCTGCCCATGGATTCGGTGCGCAACATCGCCGAAGGACGTGTCTGGGCCGGCACCGACGCGCTGGCCCTCGGCCTCGTGGACGAGCTGGGCGACCTCGACGATGCGATCGGGCACGCGGCGTCGCTGGCCGGCCTCGAGCGCGATGACTTCGCGCTGCTCGAGCTGCCCAAGGTGAAGGACGCCAGTGAGATCTTCACCGAGCTGCTCGAAGATGCGCCGCCGCCGGTCGCCGGCGAAGCCGCGTGGCGACGCGCGGCTGTGGCCCTCGGTCTCATCGCGCCGTCGCCGGTGGCTGCGCCGCTGTCGGCGCTGCCGACGCGCGGCCCGGTCGCGCAGGCGGCTCGTGGACTCGCGCGCGAGCTGAGCGCGCTGCTGCGCCTCGATGATCCGCGTGGCGTGTACGCGCGCTTGCCGTACACGCTGCAGATGCCCTGACACACTGCACCTCCCCGAACGTGAAACGCGGGCCGATGCATCACGCATCGGCCCGCGTTCGTTTCAACCGTCCCGCCCGCGCACGAATCAGTCGTCGAACTCGAACGGACTCACCTTGATCGCGTACCAATCGGCCTGACGCGCCGCTTCCATCACCCGCGCGCGCGCGGTGAGCTCGGCGAGCCGTGCGCGAATCACGTCGCGCTCTGCTTCGGCGCGGTCAATGCACGCCTGCAGCCGATCACGCACAACCGCACTCGCCTGCGCGTTCGCGGCCAGCCGCGCGCGGGTGTCCCCCACCGTCCACTCGGCGACGCGCAGCCGCTCCCGGAACTCGCGCATGCGTGCGGCCAGCGCGTCGGCATGATAGTGGCTCCAGATCGCCATCGGCTTCTCGTCATCGATCGCGATCGCGCCAAGCACGCCGTCGTGGACGTTGAAGAAGTTCTCGTTCGGGAACAGCATGACGGGGTCTCCTCGTAGTGGGGCGCGTCGCGAATCGACGCGGCCATTGGTAAAACGACGTGCGGGTCGTCACCGTTCCGCGCGTCCGAAACGCGCGGCGGCCACACTCACTGGCGCTCGAAGCGCAGCCCCGCGAAGGCCGTACGCGGCGGCGCCGGCTCGAAGAACCGACCCCGCGTGGCATTGACCAGCACTGCACTCGCGTAGCGCGCATCGAGCACATTCTCCACACCGACCACGGGCGCGACGCGCCATCCATCGCGCACCGTGATGCCCTCGCTGCCGAGACGCACGTTGACCGCGCGCCAGCCGGGCGCGGTCGTCGTGCCGGCGTCATCCACCACGATGGACGAGGCCGCGCTCACATCGACCGTGGCGAACCACGACGCGCGACGCACGGTGGCCCACGCCTGGCCCTGCCGTGCCGGGCTGCCCGGCACGATGTTGCCGGCGAACGACGTCGAGCCCACCGTGTACTCGTCGAACCGAAAGCGACCCGCGCTCGCGGCCACGCCCACGTCGGCGGTCAGCAGCGCACCGATCGCACGCTGCGACCGCACGAGCAGCTCCACACCACGCCGCGTGGTGCGCCCTGCGTTCCGAAACGCCCGACGTCCCGGCTGATTGGGCACATCGAACGGCACCAACTCATCGCGACTGCGCGCATCGAACGCGGCAACCTCGAGCCATGTGCTGGTGCCGAGCAGTCCGCGCACGCCGGCTTCCGCGGTGCGCGTGCGCTGCGGCGACAATGCCCCGTTGAGCCCCGCCGTACCGTCGGCCTGCGTCGTGAGTTCGGTCACCGTCGGCGTCTCGAACGCCGTATTCACCGTCGCGTACACCGACCACGTGGGTCGTGCACGCCACACGAGACCGAGCATCGGATTGAGTGCGGTCTGAGCCTGCTCGCCGCTGTCATCGCGCGTATCGGAGAGGAAGCGATCCGCAAGACGGAATCGTACCTGATCCCACCGCAGCGCCGCACTGAGATCGAGGCGTCGCGGGACGGCCACCTCATAACGCACGAACGCACCTTCACTCTGCACAACTTCTGTCTGATCCAGCCGCAACACGCCCCGCGCCGCGCCGGCGGTCGGACACGTTGCCGACGTGGCCTGCCCCACGCAGTTCGCGAAGTTGCGTCGATCATCGTGGACCGACTGCAGATCGAGCCCCGCCGACACACGCACCGGCAAGCCCGCAAGGCGATGGCTCGTGGTGCCGCGCACCCACGCCCCCGCGTTGCGTCGATCCACCGCGACGACGGCAAACGGTAGCGGATTGTCGAGCGCGCGCGTGCCGATCCACGCGGCCGCCGCGAGTCCGTCATCGGCCGACCCACGCTCCGCGACCACCCCGAGCTGTGCGTGCTGCACCGCCTTGCTGGCGCCGCGTGTGATGTTGAGGGAGTCGGGCAACCGGACGTCGCGCTCGAGCTCGGCGAGGGTGAGGGCTCCGGGATTCTGGGCGACCGGCATATCGAACGCACTGCCAATGACACGCACCGTCGTGCCGCCCACGGCCCCCTCGACGCGCGCGAAGCCGCTCGTGGCCTCCTGCCGTGCGTAGATGCGCGGTCCATCGCTGACCGTGCGCGTCACGCTCGCGAGCCACGAGGGCGGCGTGACCCCACGTGGGGACGCGGTGCCCGAGAGCAGTACGTTGGCGCGACGCGCGCCACCACCATCCCACACGCGACTTCGCGCCGCGAAGGCCGAAGACGTCGCTGCCTCCGACCGGAAGTCGAGCACACCACCGGCCGCATTCCCGTACAGCGCCGACGCCGTGCCGCGAATGGCTTCGACGCGCTCGATCGTCTCGAGGTCCAGCCAATCCATGGGCGTCTGCCCATCTGGCAACGAAATGGGGATGCCGTCACGCAAGACTTTCACCCCCCGCACGCCAAACGCGGCGCGTGCGCCGAACCCGCGCACCGCGATGCGCGCGTCCTGGGTGGGATTGTTGCGGGGCTGCACCTGCACACCGGGGACGGCGAACAGCAGGTCGCTCACCGCCGCGCGACGAACGCCCGGCCGCAGGCTGTCGGCCGAAACCCGACTGACCGCAAACGGCAGCGCCAGCACCGATCGATCACGATCACGCGCGATCTCGACGCGCGCCGCTTCGATGGTGGTCGGTGTGGCACGCGTGGTATCGCGCGTTGTCTGCTGAGCCAGCAGCGACGCGGGGGCGCTGCCGACGAGGAGCAGCGCTGCGGCGCCAGTGCGCGCCGCGCCGGAGCGAAGAGGATTGGTGAGCACGCCCGCAACCAAGCGCCCTCGCGAGGCGCTCGCAAGCGCCTCAGGGCGGGCGGCACGTCAACCCGGGATTCCGTCCCGGTCGATCGGTCCGCAACCCGAGTCGGTCGCACACCAGTCCGGTGGCCGTGTCTCGCACCCGCAGATACCAGTGCGAGGCCGTCGCGTTCGACGTGTCGACGACCATCGACGAAGGAAGGCGGACCCCCTCCTCCTGCAACTCCGACCAGAGCGCAAACCGGCCGCGCCGCGCATGGAACTCGAGCTGCTCGAGCCCCGCGCGCGCGAAGGTTCCCTCCGCACGCCCCTTCACATCGCGTTGCGTGAGCGTGGCGCGCACACTGAACGTGAGCAGCACCACCACTGTCAGCAGCAGGACGCTGAGCAGGAACAGCACAACGCGCTGCTCGGCGATGGCCGTGGCGGCGCGTTCATTGAGAGGGCGATCTGGGGGAGTGGCAGCAGGCACGGCGTTCTGGCGAAAGTCAGCGGCCCGCCGACCCATCCGGGCGCGCCGTCCTGCCGCAGTCTCGGCGCGCGGGCGCGGGTTCTTCGCCGCCCCGGCGAACCGAGGGACAGGGTTGGCCACCACTGTGACGATTTGTCCGGAGCCAGCGCGCCCCTTGCCCGCGCACGCCAGCGGCAATATTCTTCTGAATGGTTGATTGCTTGAGCTTGGGTGCCCCGTGCTGATCTTCGCGTTCGCCCTCGTCATTGGCGTGGCGCTCGGCCTGCTCGGCGGCGGCGGCTCGATTCTCACCGTGCCCGTCTTCACCTACGTCGCCGGCCTCGATCCCAAGGTGGCCATCGCTTCGTCGCTGCCCGTGATCGCGGTCACGAGTGCCGTCGGCGCGTTCGGACATTGGCGCGCGCGCAATGTGCAACCGCGCACCGCGCTCATTTTCGGCGGACTGGCCATGCTCGGCGGCTTCGCCGGCGCGCGACTCGCCGCGTGGCTGACCGGCGCGGTGCAGATGTTGCTCTTCGCGGTCATCATGCTCGGCGCGTCGATCTCGATGTTTCGCCCGGCCCCCGAAGCGAGCGCCGCCACGGCCCGTCGCCTCTCGTTCGGCACGTTGCTACCGCTCGGCCTTGGCGTCGGCCTGCTCACGGGCCTGGTCGGCGTTGGTGGCGGATTCCTCATCGTGCCAGCGCTCGCGCAACTCGGTGGACTGCCCATGCACGTCGCGGTCGGCACCTCACTGCTGGTGATCGCCATGAACTCGGCCGCCGGCACGCTCGGCTATCTGGGGCAGGTGCGATTCCCGATGGCACTGCTCGCGCCCTTCACGGCGCTCGCGGTGGGAGGCATTCTGATCGGGGCACGCCTGGGCCAGTCGTTGTCGCAACGCACCCTGCGGCGTGGCTTCGCGACGCTGCTGCTGCTCGTCGCCGCGTTCATCCTGTTCCAGAATCGCACCGTCGTCCTCGGTGCCGTCACCGCATCGCCCACCGCCACGGCGGTGCTCACTCCCCGCTGATCATGTTCTTCACACAGCTCTACGACCGGTCGCTCGCGCAGGCGAGCTATCTCATCGGCTGTCAGGCCACCGGCGACGCGATCGTGATCGATCCGCTGCGCGATGTGCGACCCTACCTGGCCGTCGCCGAGCGCGAGGGACTCCGCATCACGCACGTGACCGAGACGCACATCCACGCCGACTTCGTGTCGGGGGCGCGTGAACTCGCCGCCGCGACCGGCGCGCGTCTGCATCTCTCGGCCGAAGGTGGCAGCGATTGGCAGTATGCCTTTGCGGCGTCGGATGGCGCCGAGCTGCTGCGCGATGGCGACGTGCTCATGGTCGGCAACATCAGGCTCGACGTGATGCACACCCCGGGACACACGCCCGAACATCTCTCGTTCGTGGTGACGGACACGCCGGCCGCGAGCGGCCCGATGGGCATTCTCACGGGCGATTTCGTGTTCGTGGGCGATGTCGGCCGTCCGGATCTGCTGGAGAAGGCCGCGAAGGTGGCGAACACGATGGAAGCGGGTGCGCGGACGCTGTTCCAGTCGCTGCAGCGCTTCCGTTCGCTCCCCGATCATCTGCAGGTCTGGCCCGGCCATGGCGCGGGCTCGGCGTGCGGCAAGGCGCTGGGTGCCGTGCCATCGTCCACGGTCGGTTACGAGAAGCGCGCCAACTGGGGCGTCGCCACGCTCGACGAAGCGGAGTTCGTGCGCATGGTGCTCGATGGGCAGCCGGAGCCGCCGGCGTATTTCGCGCACATGAAGCGCATCAATCGCGAGGGCCCCACCGTGCTCGGGACCGTGCGGACACCACCGCGCGCGGAGGCGAGTACGCTGCCCGACCTCGTGCGCGAACGTGCCTGGCTCGTCGACCTGCGTTCCGCCGCCGAGTTCGTCACCGGCCATGTTCCCGGCGCGCTGAACCTGCCACTCAATCGCAGCTTTGCCACCTGGGCCGGCTCGCTGCTGCCGTACGACGTCCCACTCCATCTCATCTGCGGCGAACGCGGCGACAACGCGGTGTCGGAGATCGAGGCGGCTGTGCACGATCTCGCACAAATCGGTCTTGACCGGGTCGTGTCGTGGTTCGACGCCGAGGCGCTCGACCGATGGGTGCGGGAAGGTCGCGAATGGCAGGACGTCCCGTTGCTCTCCGCGCACGAGCTGGCATCACGTCGACTGCGCGAGCCGCTGCAGGTGCTCGACGTGCGCGGCGCGTCGGAGTTCAACGCCGGTCACCTGCCCGATGTGAGCAACGTACCGCTCGGCGACCTGCCGACGGTGGCCGCATCGCTCGACGTCCTCACGCCCATCGTCGTGCAGTGCCAGAGCGGCGCACGCTCGATGATCGCGGCCAGCGTGCTGCAACGCGCCGGTCGACAGGATGTATTCAATCTGATCGGCGGCTTCGTCGCGTGGCGCGACGCGGGCTTGCCGGTTGACCGTTCTCCGAGGGAGTCCGCATGACTACCGCACCGAAGCGTCGTCCGCCGAAATCGCTCTCGCCTGCCATGCTCGACGAAGTCGCCGATCGCTTCAAGGCGCTTGCGGAGCCGAATCGTCTCCTGCTGCTGCAGGTCCTGCAGACTGGAGAACTCGCGGTGGGCGAGATTGTCGAACGCACCGGTCTTTCGCTGGCGAACGCGTCGAAGCAGTTGCAGCAGCTGCATGCGGCCGGCTTCATCCAGCGCCGCAAGGAAGGGCTCTTCGTGTACTACACGCTGGCCGACTTTGACGTGCTCACGCTGTGCGACCTGATGTGCAATCGCGTCTCACGTGATGCGAAGGCCGCCGAACGGGCGCTGCGCGCCGGCTGATCAGCCGGCGCCCTCTTCGCCCCACATCACCCGTTCCGCGAGCCACTCCCCGACCACACGTCGCACGGGACTCGACCCCGCCCGCACGGCGTCGACGGCGGCGAGCAGTGCGTGCAGCCGTGCGTCGCGTGCGGCCACACGCGCGGCGCCGCTGAAGAGCGGCACGAGCAACTCACCGCGGACGGTGCCATTCTCGTCGGGCCACACCAGTGGTCGCGCCACATCGGGCGCGGCATCACCGGTGAGCAGGGCGCCAACCGTCGGGACACTCCACGCGGTCGGCACACCGTCGATTTCGCGTCCACGCACCGGCGGAAACGCGTAGCGCACGCCGTGCAGCAGGAACTCGCGCAGCGCGGGCCGTGCCACCGTGCGGGACGCAACGCGCAGGAGGCCGGCCCCCTGCAAGCGCGCGACGCCGCGGTGCACCGCGCTCGTGCTCGTCGCCAACGATTCGGCGAGTGGCTCATAGCGCTCCTCGGGCTCGAGCAGCAGGCGCAAGGCCACCGCGACATCGAACGGGCGAAGCGTGGGTTGGGATGGAACGCGCACACGGACCATGCCGGGGAGGGGAGAAGGGCGGCGGTGATCGACCGGGAGCGGCCGTGGTCCGGGGGAAACTACCCGCCGATCAGCCGCGCGCCATGCGTCGCGCGAGTGTCACAAAAATCACCAATGGTCGGGCCAGGTCGGTCGCGGTACAATACGCGACCTCCCTGCTTCGTCCCACCGCTTCGGCGGCGCTTCCACCACCTCGTACGTGCGCCACGGTTCGGTCTCCGACAATCCGGCCCACCCTGCTCGCGCAGGGGACTCGCTCGCGACGCGCACCGCGTCGACGGACGGCACGCGCGCGCGCGCTGCTGACGCGGCAGCCGGCGACCGTCCGCTCCGGAGCCCCACGCTCACGGCGAGTGATCCGGCGGTGGCGCTCCTCGCCGTCGCTCAGCGGGCGCTGGGGGTCCCCTTCGTGCGACTGGCCGCCTCCCGCGACTGCACCATCGCCGGCGCCGCCACCGACGCGCGCGCGTGGTTCCCGGTCGGCGACCCGGTCGGCGAGGCGCTCGTTGCCGAGGTGCACGCCGTGGGTGGCCCGCTGCTCATCGAGGACACGCGCGCCGCGCCCCCGTTTCGCGGCACCGTGGTCCTCGAGGGGATGCGCGCCATGGCCTGCCTCGCGGTGCCCCTGCGCGATGCGACCGGACGCACGGTGGCGGCGGTGTGCGCGCTGGATGGTGTCCCCCGCTGGTGGACCGAGCAGGACACGAAGCTGCTCGGCGCGATCGCCACGGCACTCGCCGCGCTCGCGCTCACCGACGCCGCGCCCGGGGCGTCCGAAACGCATGCCGGCGGTGTGACGGCAGCGCCGGTGCGGTCGAGCGTGCCAGACTCGGTCGCCGCTGACGTACCGGCAGCTCTTGACCGTCCACGTGCGGTGCCAGCCGACGAGGGGGCGACGTCGAGCGCGAACGACACGCTCGCGCCGCTCGCCCAACTCACGGGCGGTATTGCGCACAACTTCAACAATCAACTCACGATCATCGCGGCCAACGCCGAACTGCTGCGCGATACGCTGCGGCAACTCGATGGCCCGGATGTCGTGCGCGCCGGTGCGCAGGACGAAGTCGACGCGATTCTTCGCGCTGCCGATACCGCCTCCGAAATCACGTGGCAGCTGTTGGCCTACGGACGCACGCTGCCACTGGCACCGGAACGCCTCGATGTGCACGAGCGTCTCACCGCGCTGGAGCCGCGGCTGCGCGAGACGTGTGGTCCGCAGATCACGCTCGAACTCACGCTCGCCGCGCCGCGTCCCATTCTCACGATGGATCCGGCACAGTTCGATCACGTCCTGCTCGAACTGCTCGACAACGCACGACACGCCATGCCCCATGGGGGCCGCGTGTGTGTGCGGACGGAGCGCGTGTTGCTCGACGACACACGACGTGGGACGCCGGACCATGTACCCATCGGCCCGTGGGTCGTGCTGTCGGTGATCGACGCCGGTGTCGGTGTCGCTGCCGACGCGCTACCGCAGCTCTTTCATCCGTTCTTCACCACGCGTGAAGTGGGACGCGGCCTCGGGCTGGCGCTCGCCGCCGTGCACGGCATCATCGCGCAGTCGGCAGGCTACTGCACCATCGACAGCGTGGTGGGTCAGGGCACAACGGTGCGACTCTGGATGCCCGAGCCGACACGCTGACCCGGTCAGCGCGCCGCCAGCGACGCACGTCACTACGCCAGGTCTGACGTGCGCGCATCGAGCGTGGCGCGCACCGTGCGCGCCAGCTCCTGCTCCGTGAACGGCTTCTCCAGCAGCACGATACCCGGTTCGAGCACCCCGTGGTGCACGATCGCGTCTTCGGTGTAGCCGGACATGTACACCACGCGCAGCCCGGGCCGATGCAGCTGCACCCGTTCGGCAACACGCCGTCCGTTCGCCTTCGGCATGATCACATCGGTGAGCAGCAGGTCGATCGGCCCGAAATGCTCTGACGCGACCCGGACCGCGTCGTCGACATCGCGCGCCACGAGCACCGTGTAGCCGCGTCGCTCCAGCATCGCGCGCGTCACATCGCGCACCAGCGCTTCGTCTTCGACGACGAGAATGGTTTCCGTGCCGCCGAGGACCGTGACCGGCCGCTCGCTCGCGCTCGTCTGCGGGGTCTCGTCGCCGGCCACCGGGAGGTAGATGCGAAACGTGCTCCCGGTCCCGGGTTCACTGTACACCCACACGTGACCGCCACTCTGCCGCACGATCCCGTACACCGTTGAAAGGCCAAGCCCGGTGCCGCCTGGCTTGGTGCTGAAGAACGGCTCCCAGATCCGCTCGCGTGTCGCGCGGTCCATGCCGACGCCGGTATCGGACACGCTCACGCACACGTAGCGTCCGGGCAGAACGCCATGATGGCGATGGGCGTACGACTCGCCCAGCGCGATATCACTCACTTCGACCGACAACGTGCCACCCGATGGCATGGCTTCGCTCGCATTGACCGCGAGATTCAGCAGCACCTGTTCGAGTTGCGTCGCGTCAGCGAGCACGGCCGAGGTGATGTCGGCCACCCGCAGATGCAGGGTGACTTCCTCCGTCACGACGCGCTCGAGCAGCCCGCGCGCGTCGCGCACGAGCGCGCCCACATCGAGCACGCGTGGACGCAGAATCTGTTTGCGGCTGAACGCCAGCAGTTGCCGCGTCAGCGTGGTCGCGCGGGCCGTCGCCGCCTTGATCTGCAGCACTTCCTCGTGCGGGCCTTCACCGGGCGGCAGTTCCTCAAGCAGCAGTTCGCTGAAGCCGCTGATGGCCGTGAGCACGTTGTTGAAGTCGTGCGCAACGCCGCCGGCCAACCGACCGACGGCCTCCATCTTCTGCGCCTGGAAGAGCTGCTCCTCAAGACGCTTGCGATCGGACACATCGCGGTGCACTGCAACCCAGTGCGAGATGGCACCATCGGCGTCCACCAGTGGTGCCAGCATCATGTCGGCCCAGTACTCGCGTCCCTCACGCGTGTAGTGCAGGATCTCGGCGCGCACCGCGTCGCCACGTCGCATGTGTTCGCGCACGCGTGCCACGAGCGCGGCATCCGTGCCCGGCCCATCCAGCAGCGTGTTCGGACGACCCACGGCCTCGCCGCGTGACCACCCCGTGTGTCGTTCAAACGCTTCGTTCACGAACACGATGGGCAGCGTACCGTCGGGCTCCGGTTCGGCGCGCGAAATCACGATCAGATCGTTCACGTGCGCGACCGCTTCGCGCAGCAGGTCGCGTTCGGCGCGTGCGCGAATGCGCTCCTTCTCCACGGCCTCGGCCGGATCGCGTGCCAGCACGGCGACACCACCCGGCAGCGCGACGACGCGCGTGGCGACAATGAGCCCAGTGGACGGAATACGCACGTCCACACGCACGACATCCGGCCCACCGGTCCCGGGACTCACGTCATCGGACGCGTCGGCCTCGAGCTGTCGAGCCAGCGTGTCGGAGACGGCGGCCCGGAGCGTGGCGTGCTCGGGGCCGGGAAACAGTTCATCGAACGGACGCCCGAGCGCACTCGCCGCGTGCACCCCAAGGACGGGCGCCGCGCGTTCAGCGGCCGCGTTGAACCAGGCGGCGCGTCCGTGCGCATCGAGCACGAGCGCCGCGTCTTCCACCGCCCCAAGCAGGGCGAGCGTCACGCGACGCTCGGGCGAATCCAGCAACGACATATCGGACATGCGGGTCTGGGCAACCGGACGAATGCGACCTTCCGGTTCGGAGTGTCGGCACCATCGGGTGCCGACTGTACTCCGCCGCGCCAGCGATCAGAACGAGACCTGCAACCCGGACGTGAAGATGCGGTCGGTCGACAGGAAGCCCACTTCGGGCAGGTTGTCGAAGCGCACGAGGTAGCCGAGCTTGAGCGCGATCTGCTTCGACAGCGGGGCGACGAGCGCCGATTCACTGTTGATGCGGTAGTCGTCCGAGACCTCGAGATTCGGAATCGTCTCGAGCGTCTGCAGGAAGAACGCGTTGGCGCCGAACGTCCGCTTGTACCACGCCGCAGCGCGCGCGGCCGGGAAGTTGTTCTGCAGCCCATCGACACCGAGCTGCTGCGTCAGCGACGCACCTGTTTCGACGCGCAGCGTATCCTTGGGCGCCTCCAGCACGCGGAAGACGAGGCCGAGGTACTCTTCCGTGCGGCGCGAGATACCGGCGAAGCGATTGCGATCGAAGAGCACACCTGTGGCAAGCGCCACACGCGGCCGCAGCTGATACTGCGCACCAACCGCCGCGCGCAGCAGGTTCGCGTTCTCGACGCCGGCATTCTCGCCGTACACGATGCCGAACGTCTGCTCGAAGCGCCACAAGCCACGCGCGTGCACCAGTCGCTCGCCGATGTTCACCGTGGACACCTGCGTGTTGCCGCTGGTGGCGACGTAGCCAAGATCGGTGGTGAAGTTGGTCACCGGCGCTTCGGCTGGCGCGACGGCCGCCTGCACGGTACGGGCGGTGGGCGCCGCCTGCGCGCCCAGGGACAACACGGCACACGGCACCAGCAGCAAACCGACGAAAGCACTACGACGCATCACGACCTTCTCCGTGGGGGGGACGAGGATGACGGCCGACTCAGAACGACACCTGGATGCCGGTGGTGAAGAGTCGATCGGTGGACTGAAACGATGGCTCGGGCAGATTGTCGTAGCGCACCTGGTACTCCACGCGCAGCGCCAGGGACCTGGCAATCGGTGACACGAGCGTCGCGACCGCGTTGACGCGATAGTCCTCGGCGGTCTCGATATTGGGCACGAGTTCAACCGTCTGAGTCACATAGGCACGCGGCGCAAGCCCGCGCTTGTACCACAACGCCGTCCGCGCCGCCGGAAAGTTGCGCGCCGTACCGTCGACGTTGCGCTGCTGCGTGAACGAACCGCCGGCGTCGAGACGCAGGGTATCGCGGCTCCCCTCGACCACACGCCACACCAACCCCAGGTACTCCTCCGAACGCTGCCGCACGCCCGAGAAGCGGTTCTGATCGAAGAGCAATCCCGCCGCCACGCCAAGCGATGAACGCAGCGCGTATTCGCCACCCGCCGCGCCGCGAATGAAGCTGCTGTTCACGGTGCCATCACTTTCTCCGTACACCAGCTGCACGAACTGCTCGATGCGCCAGAAGCCGGTCACGAGGTTGTAGCGCTGCGCCGCGTTGACGGTCATGACGCTCGTATTGCCCGTGGTGCTCACGTAGCCAAGCTCGCTCGTGAACGTCTGCTTGCGTGGCTGGGCCACGCGACGCATCGAGGCGCGTGCACGATCCGTGGGCGGACGCTGCGCGTCGGCCGACATCGGCAGGAGCATGCCCGCGAGCGGGAGCATGACCAGCGCGGCGAGACGGACGAGCCGGCGGCGGCCAGCGGCGAGGCGGGCGCGTTCGGGGGGGAGTGAGTGCGGCATCCTTGGGAGTCTACACGGAGGGAATCGTGGGCGCGCGGTGACGCCCTCGTGGGTATCTTTGCCACGTCGTGCGCCACCGCGCGCGATCATCGGGCCGGTCCCGATGGGCTCCCTCTGACTACCCGTGGCGCGGCGAATGGTGGCACGCCAACCACCGCTGCGTGCACTGCCCCCATGCCAGCCATGAGCGTTTCAGCCTTTCATGCCCCGGCCGTCTTTCCGCGCGGCTTCCGCTGCGCGAGTCGGAACGTGGGGCTCAAGCCCACCGCCAAGGACCTCACGCTCTTCGTGAGCGAGGTCGACGCCACGGCGGCGGCGGTCTTCACACGGAATCACTTCCCCGGTGCCCCCGTCATTCTGGGACGCGAGACGATTCGTGGGGGTGTCCTCCGCGCCATCATCGCGAACAGCAAGGTCAGCAACGTGGCCACCGGCCCGATCGGCGTCGAACACGCGCGTCGCATGGCCGCCGCAGCGGCCGCCGAAGTCGGCACCACGGCCGACAAGGTGCTCGTGAGCTCCACCGGCGTCATCGGCGTCCCACTCCCGATCAAGATGATCGAAGCGGGCATCCCCGGCATTGCCGGCGAGCTGCAGCCCGATCCACTCGTGGGCGCCGAGGGCATCATGACCACCGATTCACACCCCAAGGCCCTCTCCGTCTCCGTCGGAGACGCGACGATCACGGCCGTGGCGAAGGGGTCGGGCATGATCGAACCCAACATGGCGACCATGCTCGCCTACCTGTTCACGGACGCGGCCTTCGACGCCACCACGCTTGACGCGATGCTGCGCGATGCGGTCGCCCAGTCGTTCAACACGCTGTCGGTGGACACCGACACGAGCACCTCTGACACCTGTGTGCTGCTCGCCAACGGACTCGCCGGCCCGGTGCCCGAAGCGGCGTTCCGCGAAGCGTTGCTCGCCATCTGTCTGCGCATGACCGAAATCCTCGCGCGTGATGGCGAAGGGGCCGAGCATCTGCTCAAGGTGCACGTGCGTGGGGCGCTCAACGACGCGGAAGCAAAGACCGTGGCCAAGAGCATCGTGAACTCGCCGCTCGTGAAGACCATGGTCCACGGTGCCGACCCGAACGTGGGGCGCCTGCTCATGGCCGTGGGCAAGTGCTTCGACTGCACCATCCAGCCCACCACCACCGACGCGTGGATCAATCGCTTTCCCGTCGTGCGCGGCGGTCAGCGCCTGCCCTTCGACGACGGCACGGTGCGCCAGGCGCTCACCGCCGAACTCGTTGAGATCGAAGTGGAACTTGGCGTCGGGTCAGGCCGCGCGAGTGCCTACGGCTGTGACCTCACCAAGGGCTACATCGAGGAGAACGCGGCCTACTACTCGAGCTGAGCCGATCAGAGCGTGCGCGCCACCGCCTCGGCGGCGCGCACGCCCTGCCACTGCGCTTCTTCGAAGATCGAGAATCCACTCACATCGGCGTGCGCGATCAACACGCGCGGTGCCGGTTGCCAGGCCTCGAGCGTCGCGCGTCGCGACAGCACACCGGGCACCGGTCGCGCCATGGCGTGTCCCCAGCGCCACACATCGACACGCGTGGTGCACGCGGCCACATCCGGATGAGCACGCGCGAGGTCCGCGAGAATGCGATCCCGCCACGCGGTCCATGGCGTCGTCTCCAGCGCACGACGCGCGGTAAGTGCCGGTGTATCCACCAGCGCGTGATACCACGTCCACACAGTGGTCTCACGCGGCATGCCGACCGACTGGTGCGTCGCCGAGACATAACCGAGCGATGCGCTGCCGTACAGCACGTTATCCCACGCCGGCGGCGCGCCGTGCTCACGTGGCCGCCGCGAGAGTGTGAGGTTGGCGACGACCCACGGCGCATACTCGATGGTCACCGGCAGCGCCGTCGACGCGCGTGTTCCCTGCAGGACACGCGGCAGCACGAACAGCGGTGCGGCCCAGATCACCGCATCGCACTGCACGGTCACGCGCGGCGTGTGTACGAGCCACTGCGTTCCCTTCGCCTCGATAGCGCGTGTGGGGGCACTGGTGATGATCCGCGGGCCGGCACGCTGCGCAAGGTGACGCGTGATGTACGCGTTCCCCTCCGGCCACGTGAGCGGACCGTCCTCATCGGCCGGCCGCCCCGCGAAGTAGTGCGCCATGACCCACGCGCTCGCCTGCACGAGTGAGGCCCCGTAGTCATCGCGCGTGCCATACTCGATCCACCACCGCAGACTCGGCGCCCGATAGCCGTTCGCGTCGAGCCACGCCGACGCCGTGATCCGATCCAGTGACTCGGCCATCGCACGCGTCCGCGCGTCGAGCGTGCGCATCGTGTCGGCCAGTGGCACGCGAAACGCGCCGCTCGCGCGCCACGCGGCAACCTGTTCGTCCCACCGCGTCCACTCGGCACGCTCCCACGCGGGCGCGGCATCGAGCGGCTCGAGCCCCTCGTGCCACCGACCATGCTGGAAGAGGCGCTCCTGCGGCGCGTGACACAGGGTGCGCTCGTCGAATGTGCCATCATCGTGCAGCAGTCGCATTTCTCGCAGCAGCGCACGTACATGCACCGCCTCGGGAGCGGGGAGCGGCAGATAGTGTGCGCCCCACGGATACGCGCTCACTTCGTTCTGTCCAGCGCGCGCATTGCCACCGGCCTCGGGTGCGAGCTCCAGCAGCAGCCAGTCGGACAGGCCAAGGCGATCGAGCTGCCAACCGGCCGAGAGGCCGGCCGCGCCACCGCCCACGATGGCAACACGCGCGCGACGCACCGGTGGTGCACCGCACGGCACACGACCATCGCGCAGTGCGTGTCCCACCGCGAGGTCGGTGTCGGCAAAGCCGCCGACGATGACCTGCCCCTTGGGTGTGAGACCATGCAGTGCGGGCGCACCGGGCGGTGACGCCGAGACCGGCGTGAGCAGCGCACGGACTGCGGTCGCCGCCAACGGCGCGCTCGCCAGCCAGCGCGCCGATTCCGTCAGGAATGTGCGCCGCGATTGATCAGTCATGCGCACGCTCCGCCCAGGCTCCACCATGCACGCTCAGCGATTGATCGCCGCCCACTCGCGCTCGTAATAGCGCACGAGCACCTGATCGTTGAGCCGATTGGGCTCGGCGGGCACCGGCTGCATGTCGGCCGGAAAATCGAAGAGGGCCGGCACGGCGTCCACTGTGAGATACCGCAGCCCGTTGGGGAGGGCGTGCGGCGGCTGATACGGCACCACACCGGCCAGCACGAACCCCCACTCGCCGAAGCTCGGCACATACACGTGATACGGGAACGTGCGCAGCCCCGCGCCCTGCAACGTGCGCACGATACTCCAGTAGGACTGCCGCGCAAACAGCGGCGATGTGGCCTGCACCGCGAGGAAGCCGTCGGGCGCGAGATGCTGGCGCACGAGACGGTAGAAGGCGCTCGTGTACAGCTTTCCCACGTGATAATTGGACGGGTCGGGAAAGTCGATGACGATGAAGTCGTACGTGTCGTTGACCGTGTCGAGCCAGCGGAACGCATCGTCGTTGATCACGCGCACCCGCGCATCGGTGAGCGCGCTGTCGTTGAGCGGTACGAGCCGTTCGTGCGAGGCGAACAGCGAGGTCATCCCCTCGTCGAGGTCCACCAGCGTCACCGACTGCACCTGCGGATAGCGCAGGATTTCGCGGACGGCGAGCCCATCGCCACCACCGAGGACGAGCACCTTCGCGGCGTTCGGCAGCGCCGCGAGCCCCGGGTGTACCAGCGATTCGTGATAGCGATACTCGTCGCGTGAGGCGAACTGCAGGTGACCGTTGAGATAGAGCCGCAGGTCATCCTTCCAGTTCGTGAGCACGATGCGCTGATACCGCGTGTCGCGTGCCAGAATGACCGGATCGGCGTAGAGCCCTTCTTCGGCCAGCGTGGTGATGGCCTGCCCCTTCCACAGGCCTACGCCGAGCAGCAGCGCCGAGCAGAGCGACGCCACCTGCCAGACGCGTCGCCGCGGCAGCTCGGGCCCGAAGAGATACGTGCTCCACAAGGCGACCAGCACATTCACCAGGCCGAACGCCAGGGCCGAGCGCACGAGCCCGAGGCGCGGCACGAGGAACAACGGAAAGAGCAGCGACGCACCGAGTGCGCCGACGTAGTCGAACGTGAGCACGTTGGCGACCACGTCCTTGAACGAGAACCGGTCGCGCAGAATGCGCATGAGCAACGGAATCTCGAGCCCCACCAGGATGCCGATCACGCTCACCAGCCCGTAGAGCACCAGCCGGAACGACTCGGTCCACGTGAACGCGAGGAACAGCAGCAACGCCGAGAAGCCACCGACGATGCCGACCACCAGCTCGATCATCACGAACCGCGTGACGAGCCCCCGCGTGATGAAGCGCGAGAGCCAGCTCCCCACGCCCATGGCGAAGAGGTACGTCCCGATGACGGTGGAAAACTGCGTGACGCTGTCGCCCAGCACATACGACGCCAGCGCACCGGCGACGAGCTCGTAGATGAGCCCGCAGGCGGCGATCAGGCAGGCGGTGGCGAACAGCGCGGCGTTCACGAGGTCAGTGGATGGCCGCCGCCACGATGATGCCGATCGCCAGCGCGGCCGATCCCATCAGAATCGCGGCGGCGGTGTTCTTCTTCTCGCTGATCTCGTGCCACAGCTTGCCGGGCGTGAGCAGGTCGAGGATGATGAACGCGACCGCGAACAGCACCACGCCGAGTCCGGCGAAGATCGCGGCGGCGGTCACGTTGGACATGAGGGACTCCATGTGCTGCCTCTCCTCTACTTGCCGCGGAGCGTACGCCCCGGCAGGAAGTACGGTGAACGGTACGCGCCCGGATTGGCGCGCACGCTTTGTGGGTCCACACGCGCGGCTTCCCCACGCGTGAACGACCAGCCGGTGTATTGCGCGGCCCCGAGCAACGCGAGCACCGCCACGCCGTAAACGGCGTAGATCGCCGTACGGATCATCGAACCGCTCCGAGAACAGGAGTGCGTGTCTCAGTCATCATCGTCCTCATCGCTCGACGACGAACCGCCGCTGGTATCGCTCTCGGCCCAGCGACGTGTCTCGAATCCGAGTGAAGGCCACCAGGCGAAGAGCATCGGCGTCGTCAGCGCAAACGACGCCAGCACGAAGAGCACGAGCGATGGCACATCGCGCCGGACTTGCACGCGATACGTCAGCGTGGGCTGCCCGACGACGGGATCACCCTCCGGCGCCACGCGCAACAGATAGCGCCCCGCCGGCACCTGCCCGAGCGTCACGCGATCGTTGCGCGACCCTTCCGACCACGAGCCATCGGAATCGCGACCGGAGTAGTAGCTCGTCTGCGCGCTGAAATCGCGCGCCACGCCGGTGGCCTCGTCGATCAGCGAAAAGCCGTACCAGAGCCAGTCGTTGTCGACATCGGCATTCACCGACACGCGCACATTCGAGGTGCGGCCATCGAGTTCGAACGGGCCGAACACCACGGCGTTGGCGTCCGCCTGCGCGCGGGTGAAGGTGGCCGACTCCTCGAGCACGGTGCGACGCGATGAAAGCATCCACGTGGCCACCAGCATGGCCGCGAGCGCCACCATGAGTCCGGCCCACACTCGCCGGACCCCGCGCGCGCTTGCGGTATGCGGATTGGGCTGGTTGGCAAACACACCACGCGGCGCCCGGTTGAGCGCCGGCACCTTGAACATCGCCGCCATCTCCGCGGGTTCGGTGTACCGGCCCAGCGACCACGTGCGCTCGGTGCCGTAACCTTCGCTCGACAGGATGAACGGCGGCGCGACGTAGTCACGCACCATCACCGGGTCACCGACGCGCAACTCCCACGGAAACTCGCCCATCGCGTACGTTGTGCGCGCGTTGGCCGACTGGAAGTGGCGAAACGAACGACCGTCGTGTTCGACGTTCGTGGTGCCGAGCCGAGAGACCTCGATGGGCGTGCGCACCTTCTCGATGACGTTCCAGTGCCCCTCGTATTCCGAGAGCCAGCGGAAGCCGTGATACGGATTGAAGCAGGTGTACTCGAACCACGAGTAGTCGGTGCCCTCAACCGTGATGGTCACCCGCTGAAAGCCGATCACCGCGTACGCGACGCCCTCGATCGTGCCTCGCGTGCCGAGCGGGATCGCCGGCGACAGATAGCTGCGCGTCGCGTGTTCCTGCAGCACGCGGTGATTGGGATCGAGCGCGTCGAGCACGGCGCCGCAGGTGCTGCACGCGATCGTCACTGCCCACCCCTCGGCGATGGGCGTGATCGACGAGCCGCAGCTCGGGCAGCTGAACGTGCGCACCACGGGACGGCGCGGCGTGTCGAGCGTGCTCATGCGCTCACCAGCCCTCGAAGACGCGCGCGCCGGTGGCGCGCAGGTCCTGCCAGCGCACCGGATCGCCCACGAAGAGCATGGGCGGCGTGCTGCTGCCGTCGAGCGTTGCAAAGCGCCCGTCGGGGCTCGTGAGATCGGCAAACGCGCACAGCCCGTATCCGGCCGTGCTGAACGGCAGCTCCCCCTCGGTGCCGACGTACTGCGCGATCGTCACGCCATTCACGATGAACGTGCGATCACCCACGGTGACCTTGCGACCGGGTTCGAGCGTGGACGGATCGGGGAGTGCCGTGGCGACGGGCACCGCGCGCGTGATCGTGTACTCGAGCTGCGCGTCGGCGAGCCAGGCATCACCGCCGTCGCTCACGCGGCAATACCACTCGTTCCAGCGACCGCGCGCCCATTCGTACGTGAGCCGACCGATCACATCGATCGTGTGCGCACCCCAGCGCGCCTGCATGCCGAGCTGAATCGGCGACGGCGTGGCGGGAAAGTCCGCCTGCCGGCCGATGAGCTCGAGGTTGAGGTCGTGGCGCACGAGCACCGACTTGCAGAAATCGCATGTCGCCTGCACGGCTTGCGCCCAGCGGAAACTCACCGGCGCACCGCACGCGGGACACGCGGCCTGCGGCGTGGTGAGCGTCGTCACGGAACGGTCACCGGCGCCGTGGTCGACACGGGTGCGTAGTCACGATCGAGCTCACGCACACGCACCGACTGCGCGCCGAGCAGCGTGCGCAGCTGCGTCTCCCAATCCCACGCACGACGCGGCGTGCAGCAGAAGAGGTTGAAGCACGCCGACGCGTGCTCCGGAAACGTGTGGACGGTGAGGTGCGACTCCGCGAGCAGACACAATCCCGTGATGCCACCCGGCGCTGGAAACTGGTGCCAGTGCGTGTGGCCGACCGGATGCAGCGCGAGCTCGCGCACCGCCGTGGTGAACACGGCGTCGAGTGCGTCGATACGCGCGAGGCGCTCGGGCTCGCACCCGAACGCCTCCACGATCCATTCGCGGCCGGTGCCCGGAACTGAAGCACCGGCCGAGTGATGATCAGCCCTGTGCGCCACCGCACTCCGAGCAGAACTTGGCGACGGCGGCGATGGAGGCCCCGCAGTGAATGCAGAACTTGGTGGCGCCCGACACCCGCACGCGCGGTGCCCCGCCGTCCGTCGTGCCGCCCGCCGCATCCGCCGGTGCAGCCGCCGCCGCGGGCGCGGCCGGCGCTGCGGGCGGCTGCATGGCCCCGCGCATCGCATCGGCCATGAGTCCGCCGATCCCGACCCCGGCACCAAGCCCGACACCCATGCCGGCCAGGCCACCCTCGTTGGCCGCCGCAATCGGAATCGACTGCGCCGCCTGGAAGGCCGCGTACTGTCGCATGTCGCCCACCATGTTCATGCTGATGCGCTCGTCGAGACGCTTCTGCAGTTCATCGGGCAGCGAAAGGTTCTCGACCGTGAAGCTCGCCAGCTCCAGACCGTACTGCGCGAACTGCGGCGCCACTTCGGCCGCGATCAGCTTCGCGAGTTCGCCCTGATTGGCCGCCATGTCGAGGAACGGCACCTGCGCCTTTGCGAACGCCGTGGTGAATGACGTGATCACCGCGTTCCGCAGCTGCGGCTCGAGTTGGCCAACCTCGTACTGCGACTGCGTCCCCGCCACGTTCTGGTGGAACGCGAGCGGATTGGTGAGCCGGTAGCTGTACACGCCGAAGCCGCGCAGCCGCACCGCGCCGAACTCCTTGTCGCGGATCGTGATCGGCTGCTGCGTGCCCCAGCGCTGGTTCGTCTGCAGACGCGTCGAGAAGAAGTACAGATCGCTCTTGAACGGCGACTGGAAGAGCTTGTCCCAGTTCTTGAGGTTCGTCAGCAGCGGCAGCGTGTTCGTCGTGAGCTTGTAGAGCCCCGGGCCGAACGCGTCCGCCGCCTTCCCCTCGTTCACGAACAGCGCCATCTGCGACTCGCGCACGGTGAGCGAGGCGCCATTCTGGATTTCCATGTCCTGCATCGGGAAGCGCTCCATGAGCACCCCCGGGCCTTCCTCGGTCCAGTGGATGACGTCGATGAACTGCTTCTTGAGGAACGAGCCGAACGGCATCTGCTGCCTCCTGAGATGGCATGGGAGCACGGCGCCGCGTCGGCACCGATCTCCCGGAAGTTGTCACACGACGCGTCGGGCAGCAAACGCCGCCCTGCATCATCACGCAGGGATGGGCGGCTGTGTTTCAGGGACGGCGGCCCACACCGTCACGCCGCCGATTCAGCGAAGCGAGGCGGACACGGCCACGTGCGTCCCCCACGGGTCGGGGAGCATGAGCACCTCGTTGCCGTCCCCACCGGTGGCCGTCGCGACCGCCACGCCCTCCGCGCGCGCCCGCGCACGCAGTGCGCCCAGCGCCTCCGTATCCGGCACCTGCACCGTCCACTGCAGCAGCGCGGCGTCCGCTTCCGTGGCGGGTACGGCCCCCGGACCCGCCCACTCGTTCGTCCCCAGATGGTGATGGTACCCACCGGCCGACAGGAATACGGCGCCCGGATATCCGTCCTGGGTGACCGACAGCCCCAGCACGTCGCGATAGAACCGCGTGCTGACCGTCAGGTCGCTCACGTGCAGATGCACGTGTCCGATGCGCGTTCCGGCGGGCAGTCCCGTGTACGCGGCACCGGCCGCGTCACGCAGCAGTCCGCGCGCGTCGAGCGGCAGCGAGGCCATCGCCACCGTCCCCCGCTCCACCGTCCACTCGGCGCGTGGGCGATCGCGATACACCTCCACCCCGAGGTTGTCGGGGTCCTGCAGATACAGCGCTTCGCTCACGAGATGATCCGCGCTGCCCACGCGTTCGCCACGCTGCGCGACATGGGCGAGGAAGCGGCCCAGCGCCGCGCGATCGGGGAGCAGCCACGCGACGTGGTACAGCCCCAGACGTCCCCGCGAAGGCGCCGGTCGCGCGCCCGGACGCTCCACGAGATGCAGCAGGGGCGTGTCGTCGCCGTGCGCGCCGAGGGTCGCCGTCGCGGCGACGTGGTCGTGCGCAGCGTGCTGCGACAACACCCGCGCGCCGAGCACCTCGGTGTACCAGGCGATGGAGCGCGACAGGTCGCCGACGCGCAGCGTGACCGCGCCGAGCGAGGTAGCGTCAGGGAGTTGCGTACGCGGCATGGGCATCTCCGCACAGTCGACGATGGGTCATCGCGGGAACGCGACCAGACTCTCCTGCCCGTTCTTGCCGACGGCCGCGACGCCAAAGAAGTAGTTGTCGATGATCACGTTCTCGAGCGTGTACTCGGTGACGTTCCCCACGAAGCGGCTGCGTGTCCAGTTCACCTCGCTCGGCTTGCGCCAGTAGATGCGATAACCGATCACATCCGGACTCGGCGACGCCTTCCAGCGCAGCGTCGGTGACGGACGCACCGAGCCGCGAATCTGTGCGGAATCGGGCGCGGCGGGTGCCCACGCGAGCGAGAGCAGCGTGGCCGTATCGAGGGCCGTCATACTTGCGGCGTACGCGAAGTTCACACCTTCGATCACATCGCCGTACGCAATGCCGTTCTGCGTGCGAATGTCCTGATGCTGCTTGTTGAAGTCCTCGTGCGACTCCATCAGGCGCACGGCCGCGTTGTAGCCCGCGTTGAAGAACGGCGTGTGGTGTCCCCCGCGACCGTAACGATCGAGTCGGTAGATGATCTCGACGTCGAGGTTGGGGAAGTAGCGATCGGCGATGATGTCGATGTAGCGCGCGAGCTGACGGGAGGGCGTATCGAGTTCTCCGCCGTTCGTGAGAATCCGACGCAACTCGGCCGTCGGCGTATCGGCTGGGAGTCCGGGGGCAAAGACGCGCGCCTTCGTATTCTCGATCACGCCGTCGATGCCGGCGATGTTGCCGACCATGTCATTGTTGATGACCGCGTCGATGCGCCAACCGTTGGCCTTCGCGTGTTTCGCGAGGATCTCGCCGCCGAAGAGCCCCTGTTCTTCCGCCGAGAGCGCGGCAAAGACGATGCTTGCGTTGGGCCGGTGCTTGCTGAGCAGCCGCGCCGCCTCGAGCAATGCGGCAATGCCACTCGCGTTGTCGTTCGCGCCCGGCGAACTGTCCTTCGCGTTGAGCACGTTGGTGACACGCGAATCGATGTCGCCCGCGAGCAGCACATGGCGGTTGGGTTCCACGGCGCCCTTGAGCACCGCCACCACGTTGACGATCTCGACGTCCACGGGAATGCGTCCGGTGGGCTCGGCCTTCTTCACTTCCGACACGTAGCGCACGTCGAGGCAGCCGCCGCAGCCCTGCGAGATGCGCTGGAACTCGGCGAAGATCCAGCGCCGCGCCGCCCCGATGCCGCGCGTGGCGGAAAGGGTGTCGGAGAGGGTGTGGCGCGTGCCGAAGCTCACGAGCTTGCGAATGTCGGCTTCGATGCGCGCAGGCGACGACGCCGCGACGAGCTCATGAATGGCGGGAGACTCGGCCGAAGGCAGCGCCGTCTGCGCGGCAAGCGGCGCGGCGAGGGTGGGCGCGCTCAGGGCGAGCAGCGCGGGCAGGACGTGACGACGGGCCATGCGAACGGGGACCGGAGGAGCCTGGAGGGGACGAAGACCACCACGCGAATCAGAACGCACGACCGGGGGCGACCCGTTGAGTTCACGCCCCGGTGACGTCATGACACGCTGAGCAGTGCGTCGCCCGTAAGCCCGACCACAGTGCCGCGTTCCATCTCGCGACGCACGTTGTTCCCCCACTCTCCCCGCGCAGAGAAACAGGCGACGGTGAGCGGACCGCCCTTCGCCGCCTCAGGCAATTCTGCCTGCAGCAGGGCCGCTCTGGCGCGAAGCGTCTGGAGATCGCGATCGTCGAACCGCCCCCACTTGCACTCGGCGACAAGCAGCTCGCGATTCGCGCCGAGCGCCACGATATCGATCTCATGCCTGGACTGGCTGTCCCACCACGCGCCGACACGGATCGGCTGAAAGGGCAACCGAGTGGTGCGCGCAACCCACGAGCGGCACATCTCCTCGAACGGGTAGCCCATGTAGTCGTTGAGCCCGGGCGCGATGCGCCCCTCCCACAGGACGTCGGGCGGCGTGAGGCTCGGCGCGCCAGTCGCGAGCAACGGTGCTATGAATCGATGCCAGAAGGCGATGTAGTGATCGGTGATGCGGTACAGTGTTCGCCGAGAGGTCGCCGGATTTTCCGTGACCGGCGCACGGCGGGCAACGAACTGCATCTCCTCCAACCACTTGAGCGGCCTCGACAATGACCCGCCGGGCTTCCCGATGCGCTGGGTGAGCTCTTTCCAGGTGTGCGCGCCGTTTGCGATGGCGTGCAGGATCGAATAGTGCACATCAGCGTCGCCGAGAAACGCATCGAGCATACGCTGCGCATCATCGGCCAGCCTCCCGTTCGGATCGAGGATGAGCCGGGCCACATTACTCGCGAGATCGTCCTCGGGTCGAAGGAGGGCGAGGTGTCCCGGCAGCCCACCGAAGATGCCATACGTCAGCAGGACATCCCGAGCGTCGTAGTCAGGGACAAATGATCGAACGTCCTCGAGGTGAAACGGCGGAAACTGCAGGCGGCTGGTGCGGCGACCGTACAGTGGCTGATTCGCCTCTTCCAGTTGCGTCATGGCCGAGATGTGCGAGCCATTCAGCACGAGCTTGAAGGGACGGCCCACCCAGTGGTGATCCCACCAGCTCTGGAGAATCGAAGGCAGCGCGGGCGCCGCGCTCGCGAGGTAGGGAAACTCGTCGAGGATGAGCAGGAGCGGCGTGCCGGCAGTGCGTTCGGTGAGGTAGGCGAACAGGCGCTCCCAGGACGCGAAACCCGATCCGTGTGTCAACGCCGGCTCCTGAAAATGCTCACCCACGATGCGGCTCAGGATGGCGAGTTGCTCGGTTTCGGTGCGCTCGGTCGCCTGGTAGTAGATGCCGTGCACGCTCTGGGCGAACCGGGCCAGCACCCAGCTCTTCCCCGCTCGGCGACGTCCGACGCCGAAAATGAGCGCGGGCTCGGGTCGTGCCCAGACGTCCGAGAGTTCGCGCCAGACGGCGTCGCGGTCGATGACGGCGGGTGGCTTGGGCACCGATGGGGCGGCGACAGGGGGCCGGCGTGGCCGCATCACGGAGACTCCAGCGTTGACGTGTCGGCACCGACGCGTTGGTAGTCGTTCGGCTCGAAGTTGTAGTGCTACAACTTGACGAACACCAACCTATCGTGTCCATGGTTGTACTACTGCAACCTATTTCCCATGCGCTCAGTCGGCAACCCGGCCGCACCCACCTGTCTCGCGCCGCCAGCGCTCCTTCCGGTCACTCCCGACCCGTCGGCAGCATCACCCGCGCGCCGAGGCGCATCACGAACGTCGTGCCACGCCCACTCGGCGTGCGCACCGCGCTCTGGCCAAACGCCGGCGCGACCTCCCCGCTGGTGACACGGAACCGTTCGAGGCGCGCGTCGGCCACGAGCCAACGCGTTTCGCCGAGCGCCCGCAGCCATTGCCCCCCCAGCGACCAGCCCACGCCACGGACCTCCGCGACCCCGGCGACCGGCGTGTCCGTGTTCCCCACCCCGAGGGCGCCGTCGAAACGCGCGGCGTGTACACCGCCCACGAGCATGAGCCGTTGTGTGCCGGACGTCGTGAACGCGCCGGGCGCGTGATTGCTCCACGACAGTGGCACGAGCACATCGACGCGGCCGCTCACGAGCCCGGGCGCCGAGCGAATCGCGGGCGCCGCGAAGTCGCCGCGATCGGTCTGATCGACCAGCTGCTGCAGCTCACCGCCCACCGCGAACCCGACGCGTCGCCACAGGTACCCGCCGCTCACCCCGACTGCGCCGCCCAGATCGAACGCCCCGGCGCCGACGTTGGCGACGTGCTCGATTTCGTAGTTGCCGATGGTCGCGCCGAGATGCGCCCCGCCGAACCAGCCGGTGGGCGTACCGGCGGGTTGCGCGTGCAGCAGCGACGGGAGGAACAGCGCGAGGGTGCGGGCGAGGGCCCGCGCGGGGCGAGGACGGATGGGTCGGAGTCGCATGAGCCGAGGGGAAGACGGGTGACCAGTGATACCGGGTGGTCGCGCGTCGGTTCCGTCGAACGCAGAACGCCCCGATCCGCACAAGCGGACCGGGGCGCTCCTTCGTTCAGGCGTCACGGCGTGGGGGCTCATGCCGTTTGGCGGAGATGGCTCACGCCAATTGGCAGCTGAGATTGCGACACCAACTCGGCTATGAGCGGAAGGAAGGTCGGGCCCTATTGCTCAGCTTCGATGAGCACACCGACCTGCTGCGCGACCGGCGTCCAGATGTCAGTGTCGATGCCGGGAGTCTCGATTGACATCACGAGTGCGTAAGGTGCGCCATACTCGCTTCGGTCTCGCTTGGGCTGATCTTTCCACCAGCCGCTAACGGGGTACACAGCAATAACTCCGCACTCTGCGAGATCTGCCGCTGTACCAACCAGAAAATCGGAGTGAAGCGAGCCACGGTTTCTGGCTTGTCCACCAAGAAACCAATTGGGCGACTCGCTGGTGAAATCCGCTTTCGCCTCATCCTCTTCAAGCGCCCGCTTGTTTATGCGCTTTCGGAACTCCTCAAGGGATTCGGTCGGCCCCTTCACCTCGAAGCGCAACCCGTGCGAAGCGTACCGATGTCGGCTTTTCCAACCTCTTCGACCTGGGTTCGGTTCAATAAAGTAGGAAAGGGTAACGCGAAGCCTCGCCGGTGTTGCACCGAGTCCCAA
>ERZ1066123.371-NODE-371-length-34733-cov-18.797451_pt1 | contig 34733 bp, 22 predicted proteins | sample MGYA00382770_ERZ1066123 | MGnify/ENA primary metagenome ERZ1066123 (study PRJEB33369, sample SAMEA5778353) | biofilm metagenome | biome: Industrial cooling water; feature: Water cooling tower basin; material: Biofilm | place: United Arab Emirates | collected...
CCTCGCGACCGACGGTGCGGGCACCGTGGCGCCGCGCGCGTCGCGCCGCGCCGGACGCACCCGCGGCACGGCCACGTCGCGTCGCGGGCGCGCGCTCGCGGCGCTGGCGCTCGCGGGGCTGCTCGCGACCGCCGCCGCGGTGTGGTACGCCCGGCAGGACGGCGTGACGGTCGTCGCGCCGCCGCGCGAGGTCACCCCGTCGGTCGCCGTGCTCCCCTTCGCGGTCACCGGGCGCGACACGGCCGACGCCTTCTTCGCCGCGGGGCTCACCGAGGAGGTGATCGCCGCGCTGGGCCGGGTGCCGGGGCTCCGCGTCTCGTCGCGCCAGGCGGTCTACACCCTCGCGGCGCGCGGGCTCTCGCCGCGTGCGGCGGCCGACACGCTGGGCGTCGCGTCCATCGTCGAGGCGGCGGTGCGGCGCGACGGCGATCGCGTCCGCGTGCGCGCGGCGCTCGTGCGTCCGCGCGACCAGAGCGTCCTCTGGACCGACGCGTTCGACGTCACCGTGCGCGACATCGACGACCTGCTCGGCGTGCAGGAGCGGATCGCGCGCGCGATCGCGGGCGCGCTGCGGCCGCGGCTCGCCGGCGACACCGCGCTCGCCGCGCGTCCGATGACGCGCGCGGGGACCCGCGACCTCGCCGCCTACGACGACTTCCAGCGCGCGACCTTCCTGATGCGGCAGCGCACCGAGGAGAGCCTGCGACGCGCCCCCGACTACCTGGAGCGCGCGCTGCGCCGCGACTCGACGTTCGCGCGGGCATGGGCCGCGCTCGCGGAGGCGCGCGTGCTGCAGGTCGTCTTCGGGCACGAACGCCCCGCGGCCTTCATGCCGAGCGCCCGCCGCGCCGCCGAGCGCGCGCTCGCGCTCGATCCCGACGACGCGGCCGCGCACTCGGCGCTCGCGCACGTGCGCCGCGTCTTCGACTTCGACTGGGCGGGCTCGCTCGGCGCGTCGGCCCGCGCGATGGCGCTCGACCCCGACCTGCCCGGCGTGCGGGTGCAGCACGCGATCACGCTCTTCCACGTCGGGCGCACGGCCGAGGCGGAGCGCGTGCTGCGCGACGCGCGTGCCGCCGATCCGCTCGACTTCACCGCGCTGCTGACGCTCGGACGCCTCCACGCGCACACCGGCAGGCTCGCGGAGGGGAGCGCCGAGCTCCGCGCCGCGCTCGAGCTGAACCCGCAGTTCAGCTACGGCTTCCAGCAGCTCGGCCACGCGGAGCTCGCCGCCGGCCGCCCCGCGGCGGCGCTCGAGGCCTTCCGCCGGGCCGCGACGCTGAGCGGCGTGCGCGACTCGGCGCACCTCGCGTGGGCGCTCGCGGTCACCGGCCAGCGCGACAGCGCGCGCCGCATCGTGCGCGACCTCGAGGCGTCGGCCGCGACGCGCTACCTGCCGGCCTACGGGATCGCGGCCGCGCACGTCGGGCTCGGCGACCACGACGCCGCGTTCCGCTGGCTCGACCGCGCCGTGGCCGAGCGCGGGCAGGGGCTCGACGCCATCGCCGCCGCCGCGCGCATGTTCGTTCCCCTGCACGCCGACCCGCGCTGGACGCCGCTGCTCGCGCGGCTCGGGTTCGGGGGCGACGGACGCGGGGCCGTGGCGCGCTAGCTTTCCCGCGATGGCGCTCCCCGACCCGACGACGCTCCTCACCACCAACCCGCTCGCCGCCCTCCCGCTGCTCTTCGGCGCCGGCGTCCTCGCGAGCGCGCTGCCGTGCGTCTACCCGATGATCCCGATCACCGCGGCGATCGTCGGCGGCGCGGCGCGCGACGGCGAGGCGCGGCCCCCGTTCGCGCGGGCGGCGGCGCTCACCGGGGCGTACGTCATCGGGCTCGCGCTCGTCTACGCGTCGCTCGGCCTCGTCGCGGGGCTCTCGGGGTCGATCTTCGGCGAGGTGAGCACCAACCCGTGGGCGCTCTTCGCGACGGCGAACGTCCTGCTGCTCGCGGCGCTCTCGCTCCTCGACGTCATCCCCATCCGCCTGCCGAGCTGGCTCCTCACGCGCGCGTCGCGCGCCGGGAGCGGCGGCGGCGTGGCGGGGGCGTTCGTGATGGGGGCGATGAGCGGGCTCGTGGCGGCGCCCTGCGGCGCGCCGGTGATGGCCGGGATCCTCACCTGGGTGAGCGCGACGAAGAGCGGGGTGCTCGGCTTCGTCTACCTCTTCGTCTTCTCGCTCGGCATGTGCACGCTCCTCGTCGTCACCGGGCTCGTCGCCGGCGCGGGGGCGCGGCTCCCGCGCAGCGGGGCGTGGATGCTCTGGGTCAAGCGCTTCTTCGCCGTGGTGCTGATCGCGATGGCCGAGTACTACCTCGTGGAGATGGGGAAGCTCCTCTTCTGAGGCGGACGCGACACGAGCCGTGACGCGAGCCGTGACACGACGTCGGGCGATGGCCGCTGGCGGGGCCGGGGCGCGCGGTGCAACCTTGGCGCGCTCCTCCCTCCTCCTTCCATTCCGCGAGCTGCCATGATCCCCGTCGACGCGTGGGCGATCCACGACCAGCGCGGCACCGCCGGCGCCTGGTCCTTCGAGCGGCGCGACGTCGGTGCGCAGGACGTGCGCATCGCCATCGACTTCTGCGGCATCTGCCACTCCGACGTCCACTTCGCCCAGGGCGACTGGGGCGCGGTGCAGTACCCGGTGGTTCCGGGGCACGAGATCGTCGGCCGCGTCGTCGAGGTGGGGAGCGGGGTGACCGACCTCGCCGCGGGCGACACGGTCGCCGTCGGCTGCCTCGTCGACAGCTGCCGGCAGTGCGCGTCGTGCGGCGCGGGGCTCGAGCAGTACTGCGACACCGGCTGGACCGGCACCTACGCGGGCATCGAGAAGGAGACGGGGCGGCAGACCTACGGCGGCTACTCGTCGGGGATCGTCGTCGACCGGCACTTCGTGCTGCGCCTCCCCGCGACGCTCGACCCCGCGGGGGCGGCGCCGCTCCTCTGTGCGGGCATCACCACCTACTCGCCGCTCCGCCACTGGAAGGTCGGCCGCGGCACCCGGGTGGGCGTCGTGGGCCTCGGGGGGCTCGGCCACATGGCCGTCAAGCTCGCCGCGGCGATGGGGGCCGAGGTGACGATGTTCACCACCACCCCCGAGAAGGCGAAGGACGCCGCGCGCCTCGGCGCCTCGCGCGTCGTCCTCTCGCGCGACCCGGAGCAGCTGCGCGCGGCGTCGCACTCGCTCGACCTGATCCTCGACACGGTGAGCGCGCCGCACGACCTGACGCCCTACCTCGAGACGCTCTACCGCGACGGGACGCACGTCCTCCTCGGCGCCGACGCCCGCCCGTTCCCCGGCGTCTCGCCGTTCAGCATGCTGATGCGCCGCCGCTCGATCGGCGCGTCGCTCATCGGCGGCATCGCCGAGACGCAGGAGATGCTCGACTTCTGCGCGACGCACGGGATCGTCGCCGACGTCGAGGTGATCGAGCCGGCCGGGGTCGAGGCGGCGTGGAAGCGGATGCTCGCGTCGGACGTGAAGTACCGGTTCGTGATCGACATGCGGCGGCTCTGATCCGACGGCGGTCATGCGTTTGTCGTGCGTCGGGGGTGCATCGGGGGTGCATCGGGGGGACGTCGGGAGAACGGCGCGGGGGACGCGGGAAGGGCCTGATGACGCGGAGGGCGCGGGGGAAGGGCCGAGGTTCCGGACCGGGGGGGGGGCGGTCGGCGTCCGCGTACCCTCGACAGCGATTCTTTTCTCGGTTCCGTGTTCCATCATGTGACGGTGCGGGCGGCGAGGATGCGCGCCGGCGCCCCCGGTTCGGAACGTCGGCCGTTTCGCCGCGTCCTCCGCGTCATCAGGTGGTGCCCGCGTCCTCCGCGCCGTTCTCCCGACGTGCCCCCGATGCACCCCCGATGCACTCCCGGCGCGACCCCGATGCCGGCACCCCGGGGATCGTTCGCGGGGGGCCGCGCGTAGAAGCGGCGTCACTCACAGCCCCGACGCCCCGATGTCCCGATTCCGTCTCGCCGCCGCCACCGTCGCCCTCGTCGCCACCTCGGCCCTCGCCGCGCGCCCCGCGGCGGCGCAGGAGGCGGGGATCGCCGTCGGGGCGAAGGCCCCCGACGTCGCCGTCACGACGCTCGACGGGAAGCCGGCGCGCCTCTCGCAGTTCATCGGCAAGGGGCCGGTGGTGCTCGAGTTCTGGGCGTCGTGGTGCGGCAACTGCAAGCAGCTCGAGCCGGCGCTGGCGAAGGCGCAGGCGGCGCTGGGGCCGCAGGTGACGTGGATCGCGGTGGCGGTGAGCGCCAACCAGACGCCGCAGCGCGTCGCCGCCTACATGGCGCGACACAAGCTGCCGGTCACGATGCTCTACGACGCGACCGGCGCGGCGACCGACGCCTACGACGTGCCGACGACCTCGTACGTCGTCGCGATCGACAGGTCCGGCACGGTGGTCTACACCGGGTCGGGCGGGACGCAGGACCTGCTCGCGGCGGCGCGGAAGGCGCTGCGCTGAGCGAGGCGTCGTGTCCTGGGGCGACGTCGCGTGCGCGTCGCCGGGTCGTGCGCCCCTTCGAGATCGCAGGACCGCCGGGTGAAGCAGGTGAACGGCAGGAACGACAGGGGACGACAGGACAGCCGTGGGTCGTTCGCGGGGCCTGCATCGGTGTGGAGCCGACAAGAAGCACGGCGGTCGCCGACGTCGCGCAGCCGCCGCCCCTGCGCACGCCGCCCGCCGTCGTCCTGCCGTGTCCCTGCCCTTCCTGCCGTGAGCTGCGTCACCCCAGCGGTTCGGTTAACCCGGAGGAAGAGGATACCGCACCGGGACGCACCACGGCCCGGGCCACCGTGACGGTGACCCGGGCCGTGGTGCGCGACGGAGCGGCCTGCCGACTTACGGGCAGCCCGGTCCGCGCAGCTCCTGCGCGAGCGTCGCCCGGAAGACGCACTCGGCCTGCGGCACCGGCATGACCGTCACGCGGAAGTGCGTGGGGAGGTCGAGCGGGAGCGACAGGATGCGGCCGTGGCGGCGCACGTCGAACCAGCGGTGCCCCTCGAACATGAGCGAGTAGCGCCGCTCGTAGAGGAGCGTCGTCACCGCGTCGCTCGCCGACCCGAGCGTGGTGAGGGGCTCGAGGCCGCCGGCGTTCACGCGGGTGAAGTTGATGTCCGGGAGCGCCGCCGAGAGGTTGCCGAGGCCGATGTTCGCCTCCGCGCGGAGGAGGATGAGCTCCTCGTTGCGGATGATCGGCAGCGGCGTCGTCTGGTCCGGGTAGAGGGTGAAGGCGAGGTCGGTGGGGATGCCGAGCCCCGTGCCGGGCGCGTTGCGCGCCGGCGAGATCGTCCGGAGCTTGGTCGAGAAGCGGAGGTCCGGGTCGCCGTTAGCCCGGCGCTGCGCGTCGCCGCGGTAGCTCGGGTGGGCGAGGATGTCCGGGTTGACCTGGTTGTTCAGCCCGTTGAGCGCGTCGCCCGACGCCGTCGAGAAGACGTGGTAGACGCCGCGCCGCAGGTCGGCGCCCGGGGTCGCGTTGATGAAGCTCTCGCCGATCGCCGCGAGCGCCTGCGTGTAGCACGGGTTGCCGCAGCCGAGCGTCCCGCGGTAGACGAGGACGCGGGCCGCGAGGGCGCGGTTGAACTGCCGGAACGTCGCCGGCGTGGTGAAGCCCGCGAAGCCCGCGTGGAGCGTGAACGGGAAGGCCGTCCCGCCGGCGGCGAGCTGCGTCGCGGCCTGGTCGAGCGTGGCCGAGATGAAGCGGTAGACCGAGTCGCGCGAGACGAAGGGCTGCGCGCGGTTCGTCTCGACGTCGACCGCCGTGGGCGCGCCGAGCGTGTCGCGGGTGGCGACCACGTAGAAGAGGTCGAGCGCGCGCAGCGTGTTGGCGTAGCCGCGCACCGCGTTCTTCTCGGCGTCGGTGAGGAACGGCGCCGGGTCCGCGATCGTGATCAGGTTGAGCGCGTTGCGGATGTTGCGCCAGCGCGGGTCCCACTGCCCGTTCGTGAAGCCCGAGTTGTCGAGCGGGAAGACCGACAGGAAGAAGGAGGTGTTGCGCGGCTCGGAGCCCGTGTAGTTGTACGACTCGCGGCCGAAGATGCCGACGTTGCTCACGAGCCCCGCCATGCCGCCGCGCTGCTCGGTGAGGAGCCCCGAGGCGAGGTTCTGGAGGAGCGACCGGTCGGCCGGGCCGACGGCGGGGTCGTTGAAGCTGGGGACGACGAGCCGGTCCGACGAGCAGCCCGCCGCGAGGGCGGTGGCCGCGAGGACCGAGGCGATCCGACGGATCATGCGGGGACTCCGCGCGGTGATGGGAGGACGCATGGGCTCAGAACCCCACGTCGAGGCTGAAGAAGACCTGGCGGCTCGGCGGGAACGGCGCGAGGTCGACGAAGCGCCCCACGTTGTTGTTGCCGAAGTTGCTGACCTCCGGGTCCATGCCCCAGTAGGGCGACCACATGAGGAGGTTGCGGCCGACGAGGCTCAGGCGGACGTCGCCGACGCGCTCGCCGAGGAGGCGGCGGCTGAGCGACGACGGCACCTGGTAGGCGAGGGCGACCTCGCGGAGCTTCACGAACGAGCCGTCCTGCACGTACACGCGCGCATCCTGGCCGTTGTTCCACTTCTGCCAGCGCCAGGCGCCGAGCGTCGCGGTGGCCGACGTGTCGACGAGCACCTGCCGGCCGCCGGAGAGGATCCAGCAGTCCTCGCGGTCGAGCGTCGCGCCGCGGCAGGGCGAGGCGGCGTCGTGGTCGCGGGCGTTGCGGTACTGGTCGAAGACGTTTTGCGTCACGTTCGACATCGCGCCGCCGCGGCGCCAGTCGACCTGCACGGCGAGCGACCAGCGGCCGGCCGTGAAGGTGTTCGTGAAGAACATCTCGAAGTCGGGGTTGCCCTCGGCGATCACCGTGTCGCGGACGACGATCGTGTCGCGGCCGTTGACGTTGAGCCGCACCGGGCGGTTCCCCCAGATCGCCGTGCTCGACACGCCGGTCGCGATGCGCGGGCGGCCGTAGGCGGCGCCGAAGCCGACGTTCGGCGGGAAGGGGTTCACGCCGTCGGCGCGCCCGTACCACTGGCGGATGCGCTGGAAGGCGGTCCGGCTGACCCAGGTGAAGCCGCGCGTCTGCGCCGGCACGACCTGCAGCGCGACCTCCTGCCCGCGCGTGCGGAGGACGCCGATGTTGTCGAACTGCGTCGTGACCCCCGAGGTGTTCGGGAGGTTGCGCAGCAGGAGCGCGTCGGTGATGCGGCGGTCGAAGTTCGTGAACTCGAGGCTCACGCGCCGGCTGAAGCCGAAGAGGTCGAAGCCGAGCTCCGTCTCCGCCATGCGCTCGGGGCGGATGTTCGGGTTGCCGAGCGTCGCCACGGCCCCGAGGCCGTTGACGCCGCCGATCAGCCCGTTGCCGCCGAGGATGACGAAGCGCTGCCCGTAGAGCGGGCGGTTCCCGGTCTCGCCGTACGAGGCGCGGAGCTTGAACTCGTCGATGCCGGGGATCGCGTTCACGAAGCGGTACGACCCCTGGACGCCGGGGAAGAGGAAGAACTTCGCCACGTCGCCGTTGTTGCTCGAGCGGTCGCCGCGGAGCGACCCCTGGAGGAAGAGGCGGTCGTCGAAGGCGAGGAGCTGCTGGCGGACGTAGATCGCCTGGTCGCGCTGGAGCTCGCGGCTCTGGGTCGTGATCTGCTGCCCCTGGTTCACGTTCGGCACGCCCGGCACGAGGCCGATCGCGCGGACGCGCGTGAGGACGAGCCCCTGCTCCTCCTGCGTGGCGCCGACCTCGGTGCTCGCGCGGAAGGGGAGCGACCGGGGCGCGAACTCGTAGTTGACCCGCGCCAGCAGGTTGCTCTGGCGGCTCGCGCCGTTGCTCTCGACGGCGGTGCCGAGCTGCCCGTCCGACGGCTCGTACTGCAGGAAGTTCGGGCTGTAGACCTGGTTCTCCTGGTTGAACCGGTCGAAGCCGAACAGGACGCTCGCGCGGAGCTGGTGCGTGGGGCTCGTGTAGGCCTGGTAGTTCAGCTCGCCCGCGCCGATGATGCGGTCGACGTCCTCCTCGTTCTGCACGAACTGGAGCGTCTGGAAGGGGTTCGACGCGTTGATCGGGTTCGCGTTGCCGCCGAAGCGGTTGACGGGGAAGTTCCCCTGCGCGTCGCGCGTCCGCAGCTCCATGAAGCTGGGCGTCGCGCCGAAGACGTAGAGCGGGCTCGTGACCGGCGTGTTCGAGTTGTTGCTGATCCCGCGGTTGGCGCGCTGGCGCGCGTAGCCGAGGTCGAGGCGCGCGGTCAGGCGGCTCGTGACGTTCTGGTCGATGTTGATGCGCGCGTTGTCGCGCGTGTTGTCGGTGTTGACCGCGAGCCCGCCGTCGAAGGCCCGCCCGACCGAGGCGGAGTAGCGGGTGTTCTCGTTGCCGCCGGTGACGCTCGCCGACGTCTGCCACGAGAGCGGCGTGCGGCCGAAGAGCTGCGAGGTGAACTCGTTGTAGGGGAGCGTCCCGCCGTTCGCGTTGAGCGCGGCGATCACCTGCTCGCGCGCGATCGTGGCGTTGGCCGCGAGGGTGGCCGCGGCGATCGCGCTCGCCGTGTCGGGGAAGCGGCGCTGGCCGACGGTGCGGAGGATCTCCGAGGTGCCGAAGCGCTGGGTCACGTTCCAGCGCGGCTGGCCGGAGCGGCCGCGCTTCGTCGTGATGATCACGACGCCGTTGGTCGCGCGCGAGCCGTAGATCGCCGAGGCGGCCGCGCCCTTGAGGACCTGGATGTCCTCGATCTCGGCCGGGTTGATGTCGGCGAGGCGGTTGGTGCGGTTGTCCTGCACCGTCGCGATCGCGCCGGCGCCGCCGGCGCGCGTGATCGAGTTGGCGCCGCTCGCGATCGAGGCGTTGCTCATGATCACGCCGTCGATCACGAAGAGGGGCTCGCCGTTGCCGAGCACCGAGGTGACGCCGCGCACCTGGATCTGCCCGCCGCCGCCGGGGGCGCCCGAGTTCATGTTGATGCGCGCGCCGACGACCTTGCCCTGCAGCGCCTGCTCGGGCGACACCGCCGGGACCCGGTTGAGCTCCTCGGCCGTCACCTGCACGATCGCCGTGGCCGCGTTGCGCCGCTCGATCGACCCCTGCTGCCCGGTGACGACCTGCGTCTCGAGCTGGAGGATGTCGCGCTTGAGCGCGACGTCGACCGAGCCCTGCCCGGCCGGGACGACCACGGTGCGCAGCTGGTAGCCGATGCGCCGGATGCGCAGCGTCACCTGGCCCGCGGGGGCCGTGAGGGCGAAGGTGCCGTTGGCGGCGGTGTACGTGCCGGTGGTGGTGCCGGCCACCTGCACGCTCGCCGACCCGAGCGGGGTGGTGGTGCCCTCCTCGGTCACGCGGCCGGTGATCCGGCGCTGCGCGACGAGGTCGGCCGCGGCGATGGCGACGAGCGCCAGCGCCACGGCGCATTGACGGAAGAGACGCATGGGTGGGGAGTCCCCGAGGCGGGTTCCGCCGACGCCCCGCGACGGTCGCCGCGTCGCGACCGGGAACGAGGGGGTGTCGGCGCCTGCGTCCGCCCCCGACCGCGCGACGACGGGGCGGGGGTGGATCGCCAACATGCGCCCGCCGGTCCCCTTTCCGTAAGGGTTCCCCTTTGGATTGTATCGGTGAATGCCCGGTGTTCGTCACGAATCGGCTGCGCGTGCCGTGCGACGCCCCCGGTTCGACGCCCGACGGGCCGGGCCGTTCCCCGTGGGGAACGACCCGGCCCGTCGGTCTCCGAGATGCCGGAGCGGCGACCGCCTACAGCGAGATCGCCGGGCAGCTCGGCGCCGCCAGTCCCGTGTACGGCTGGTTGGCCGCCGCACCGATGCGGCGGATGATCAGCGCGCGCGCGTCGCACTCGGCCTGCGGGATCGGCTGCCACGCCTGCCGGACGTGGTTCGGCGTGTCGAGCGGGAGCGTGTTCAGCCGCCCGAAGCGCCGGACGTCGACCCAGCGGTGCCCCTCGAACATCAGCGAGTAGCGGCGCTGGTAGAGGAGCTCGTCGAGGAAGTCGGCGTTCCCCGTGAACGACCCGCGCGCCGCCAGGCCGTGGCGGCCGCGGATGTAGTTGATGTCCGCGAGGGCGCCGGCCTGGTTGCCGGTGAAGTAGAGCGCCTCGGCGCGGAGCAGGATCAGCTCCTCGTTCCGGATGATCGGGATCGGGGAGATGTTGGTGGGATAGATCGTGTACTGCAGCGAGGTCGCGATCGTCGTGAACGTCCCGAGCTGCGGCCCCGTGCGCGGGGTGGCGAGGCGGCGCGTCTTGGCGGCGAAGCGCGTGTCGCCGGGGCGCGCGTCGGTCTCGACCGACGGGTGCGCGAGCTGGTCGGGCGAGGTCTGCGGGCTCACGCCGTTCAGGTTGTCGCCCGAGGCGGTGCTGTACACCGCGTAGACGCCGCGCGACAGGTCGGCCGCCGGGCTCGCGTCGAGGAAGCTCTGCCCGAGCGACGCGAGCGCCGCCGTGTAGAGCGTCGTCCCGCCGCCGATCCCGAGCGACGCCGCGTGCGACGCCACCCGCGCGTGGAGCGCGCGGTTGAACTGCGCGAAGTTCGCCGGCGTGTTGAAGCCGGTGAAGCCGGTGTGGAGCAGGAACGGGAAGCTCCCGCCGCCCGCGAGCAGGTCGGTGCGCGCCGCATCCAGCTTGGTGAGGATGAAGCGGTAGACCGAGTCGCGCCGGACGAAGGCCGCGACCGAGTCGTTCCGCTCGACGATGTCGACCGGGGCGCCGAGGGTGTCGCGGCTGGCGATCACGTAGTAGAGCTCGAGCGCCCACATCGTGTTCGCGAAGCCGCGCACCGCCGACCGCTCGGCCGTGGTGAGCTGGTTGTTCTCCGTCCGCTCGGCCAGGGCGATCAGGTCGCGGGCGTTGCGCATGTTGCGGTAGCGCCCGGCCCAGGCGCCGGTGTTGAAGCCGTTGTTCGCGGCGGCGTTCGGGCCGAGGTAGTCGGTGGAGTTGCGCGACTCGGTGGGGGTGTAGTTGTAGCTCTCGCGGCCGAGGATGCCGACGTCGGAGACGAAGCCGGCCATCTGGTCGCGCGAGAGCGCGAGGATGCCCGAGGCACGGAGCTGGACGCCGGTCGTGATGTTCGCGTCGACGCCCCCGGGGCTCGGGGTGTTCAGGTTGGGCTGGTTCAGCCCCTCGTCGCTGCAGGCGCCGACCACGAGGGCGAGCGCGGCGATGCCGAGCGCGCGGGCGAGGCGCCCGGACGCGAGGGAGGGGCGAACGGCGGGCACGGTGGCCGTCATTCGTCAGAACCCGAAGTCGATGTTGAAGAAGAAGGTGCGGCTCGGCGGGAAGGGCGCGAGGTCGACGAAGCCGCGGACGCTGCGGTTGCCGAAGTTGTTGACCTCGGGATCGGCGCCCCAGTACGGGGTGCTGATGCCGAGGTTGCGACCGGCGAGGGTGAGGCGCAGGTCGCTGACGCGGCCGCCGAGGAGGCGGCGGCTGAACGTCTGCGGCACGAGGTAGCTGACGGCGATCTCGCGGATCTTCACGAACGAGCCGTCCTGCACGTAGGGCTCGGCGAGCGAGGCGCCGTTGCGCTGCGAGCGGTACTGGCCGAGGGTCGCCGTGCTCGTCGTGTCGACGAGGCCGAGCGGGTTCCCCGCGGTGCGCGGGATCGTGCACTCGGCCGGGAAGCGGCCGTCGGCGCCGGGGCGCACGCCGCGGCAGGGCGACGGGGCGTCGTAGTCGCGCGCGTTCTGCCCCTCGTCGAACAGCGTGTTCGTCAGGTTCGAGAGGAAGCCGCCGTTGCGCCAGTCGACCTGCGTGTTGATGGTGAAGCGGCCGATCGTGAAGTTGTTGAAGAACGACATCAGGAACTTCGGCGTCGCCTCGGCGATGAGCGTGTCGACGCGCGAGACGGCGAGCGAGTCGCGCCCGTTCACCTGGATGACCTGCCCGGCCGAGTTGCGCACCGGGAGGTAGACCATCCGGTTGCCCCAGATGTTGTCGGTCGGCAGCCCGGCACCGATGCGCGTGCGGCCGAAGGCGGCGCCGAAGCCCGAGTTCGGGAGGAAGAAGCGCGGCACCGGGAGCGCGTCGACGCGCTCGTCGACCGTGAAGTAGGTCGCGCGCGTCAGCCAGCTGAAGCCGGTGCGCTGGAAGACCGACCACGACACCGAGGCCTCGTGGCCGCGGCTCGAGAGGTCGGCGCCGTTGCCGAAGAAGCTCGAGAAGCCGAGCGAGGGCGCCACCGCGAGCGGGAGGAGGGCGTCGCGGATCTTGCGGTCGAAGCGCGAGTACTCGAGCGCGACGCGGCGCCCGAAGAGCTGCGCGTCGAAGCCGTACTCGGTCTCGGTGAGCTTCTCGGGCTCGACGTTCGGGTTGCCGTTCGTCGGCGCGACGCCGAAGCCGTTCTGCCCGCCGATCTGGCCGGCGTTCGAGAGGATCAGGTCACGGAGCCCGTACGTCGGGCGGTTGCCCGACTGGCCCCACGCCGCGCGGAGCTTGAACTCGTCGACGTTCGGGAGCGCGCTCACGAAGCGGTACGAGCCCTGCGCCTTCGGGAAGTAGAACCACTTCGACGGGTCGCCGTTGGCGCTCGAGCGGTCGGCGCGGAAGCCGGCCGAGACGAAGAGGCGCTCGTCGAAGGCGAGGAAGTCCTGCTGCGCGTAGAAGGCCTGGTCGCGGAAGAACTCGAAGTTCTGGTTCGCGACCACCTGCCCCGCGCCGACCGCCGGGATCCCCGGGACCGTGCCGCGCGACTGGATGCGGAAGACGTTGAGTTCCTGCTGCTCGAAGCTCAGCCCCGCGGTCGTCGTCCCCGAGACGGGGAAGTTGCGCGGCGCGAAGGTGTAGACGCCCGCGAGCGACGAGTTGAACTGGCGGCTGTTGGCCTGGCTCTGGACGTTCGTGCCGGGGAGCGCGTCGTTCGGCTCGAACTGCAGGAAGGTCGGGCTGACGACGTTGCCGTCGAGGTCGAAGCGGTCGACGCCGCCGAGGAGCGAGAAGCGGAGCTGGTGCACCTCGCTCGCCAGCGCCTGGTAGTCGAGGCGCGCCGAGCCCTGGATGCGGTTCGTCGTCTCGTTGTTGCGCAGGAACTGGAAGGTCTGGAACGGGTTCGAGGCGTTCGCGCCACCGCCGCCCGGGAAGACGTTCTGCGGGAAGGTGCCGTCGGCCCGGCGCCGCAGGTCGAAGACCGTCGGCGTGTAGCCGAAGGCGTAGAGCGGCGACGTGAAGGTGTTGTCGTTGCCGTCGACGCCGCGGTCGGCGCTGAAGCGGCTCACGCCGAGGCCGACGTTGGCGGTGATCCGGCTCGTGACGTTCTGGTCGAAGTTGAAGCGGGCGCTCTGCCGGCGGGCGCCGGTGTTGACGGCGATGCCCGGGTTGTCGGCGTTCGTCAGCGCGACGCGGTAGCGCGAGTTCTCCGTGCCGCCATCGACCGAGACCGTCGTTTCGTACTGGAGCGGGTTGCGCCCGTAGAGCTGCGACTGGTAGTCGAAGAACGGCACGCGCCCGTTGTTGGCGGCGATCGCCTGCCGGACGCTCGCGGCGCCGGCGGTGCCGTTGACCGCGTCGCCCGCGGCGATCGCGGCGGCGGTGTCGGGGAAGACGCGCGAGCCGACCGTGTTGAGGAGGTCGGAGGTGCCGAGGCGCTGCGTGACGCGCCAGCGGGCGGCGCCGGCGCGGCCGCGCTTGGTCGTGATGATCACGACGCCGTTCGTCGCGCGCGAGCCGTAGAGCGCCGAGGCGGCCGCCCCCTTGAGCACCTCGAGCGACTCGATGTCGTCGGGGTTGAGGTCGGCGAGGCGGTTGACCGGCGCGTCCTGCGCCGACGTCGTGCCGCTGAGCCCCGGCGCGGCCTGCGTGATCGCGTTGCGGCCGGTCGAGATCGCGGCGTTCGACATGAGCACGCCGTCGATGACGAAGAGCGGCTCGCCGTTGCCGAAGAGCGAGGTGGCGCCGCGGATCTGGATCTGCGCGCCACCGCCCGGGAGGCCGGAGTTCAGGTTGATGTTCGCGCCGACGACCTTGCCCTGCAGCGCCTGGTCGACCTGCACCGCGGGGACGCGCGTGAGGTCCTCGGCCTGCACCTGACTCACCGCCGTCGCCGCGTTCTTGCGCTCGACGACCGAGGCCTGGCTGGTGACGGTGACGCCCTCGAGCTGGAGGACGTCGCGCTTGAGCGCCACCTCGACGGTGGACTGGCTCGGCTGCACCAGCACCGTGCGGAGCTGGAAGCCGATGCGGCGGACGCGGAGCGTGACCGCGCCGTTGGGGACCGTCAGGGCGAACGTGCCCTGCTCGTTGGTGTAGGTCCCGGTGGACGTGCCGGTGACGGAGATGCTCACGGAGGAGAGCGGCGTGCCGCTTCCCTCCTCGACCACCCGACCCGTGAGGCGACGCTGCGCGAGCAGCTCCCCCACGGCCAGCGCGAGCAGCGCCAGCGCGGTGGCCCCCTGACGAATGAGACGCACGGACTCCTCCTGATGGGTTGCGAGGGACGCACACGACGCCCGGGGCCTGCCGTGCAGCGGCCCGGGCGTTCGCGGCCCTCCATCCTCCGGTCCGTGACGGGTATCCGTCAATCGGTTCGTTACCGAAGAGGCACATTTTCAGGGAAAGCCCGACCCCGCGATCCGTGGGACCGGGGACACCCTCACGCCTTGTCTCCAGACGCGAGCTCGACGGGCTCCGGCGACCTCAGCCGCCGAACGGGAGCTCGAGGAGAAGCCGTGCCGGCTGCGGGTCGCGGGTGTCGTAGGCCTGCAGCCGGTCGACCCGCACCGGCCCCGGAACGCGGAAGCCGCGCGCCCGCTCCCACGTCTCTCGCGTCGGGGTGCGGAAGAAGTGCACGGTGCAGTGCGGGGTGAAGGCGAAGCGCACCGGCGCGAACGGGAGCCCGGTCGCGGCGATCCGCTCGTACAGCGCGCGCACCGTGCCGTGCACCGGGAGCGGGAGCTGCACGATGTTCGTCGCCGGGAAGCGCGCCGGCGGGCCGAAGTCGAGGTCGAGCGGCGGCGTCGCGGCGCACACGGGCTCGAGTGCGGCCCGGAGCCGGTCGACGGGGAAGCCGGTCGGCAGGACGCCGACGCCGCTCGAGCCGGCGAAGGTGACGTGCGGACGGCCGAGGGCGGCGAGCCGGGGGTCGAGGTCGCGCTGGAGGGCGGCGATCGCCTGCGCGCCCTCGCCCTCGAGGAGGTCGGTGACGAGGTAGATGCCGTGCGCCACGCGTCGCTCGCGGCGCCCGGGTCAGCGCCCGCGCACGACGAGCGCGCTGGCGGTGCCGAGGGCGGCGCCGGCGAGGACGTCGCTCAGCCAGTGGCGCCGGTCGCGCACGCGGCTCAGGATCGCGGTCCCGGCGAGCGCGTAGGCGCCGAGCGCCGCGGCGTCGCGCCACCCGTGATCGCCGCCGGTCCGCAGCCCCCACGCGAGCGAGACGGCGGCGGCCGTCGAGAGCGAGGCGTGGCCGCTGGGGAAGGAGCGTCGCCCCTCGTCGCGCAGCCCCGCGAGCCAGCGCCAGTGGCGCGGCGAGCCGTCGGCGGTGGCGTCGGGACGGGTGCGCCCGGCGAGCACCTTGATCGCGGTCGTCGTCGCGAGCGCGAGGAGCACCGACCGCCCGACGTCGCGCCCCGTGCCGCGGAGCGCGGGATCGTCGCCGATCGCGCCCGCGAGCCAGGTGACCGGGCCGGCGGCGAGCGCGCCGACGTCGCCGGTGCGGCGCCCGATGGCGGCGAGCGCGGGGACGCCGGGGGCGGTCGCCACCGGCGGCGAGGCGAGCCAGCGCGACGTGAGCGAGTCGAACGGGAAGGCGAGCGCCGCCCCCGCGACGGGGAGCACCACCGCCGGCTCGGCGCGCTGCGCGGGCACGACGTCGGCCACGCCCGCGAGCGCCGTCGCGAGGGCCATCCCGGCGCGTGCGTGCCGCCTCACGCGTACCCTCTCACGCGTGCCATCTCACGCGTGCCATCTCACGCCCCGCGCCTCACGCGCGCGGCCGCGAGCGCTTGACGTGCTTCCCCGCGTGCCGCGACGCGACGTGGTGCACGACCTTCTTCGCCGCCCCCTTCCGCGCGCCGCGCTTGGCCGCCGCCTTCTTCCGCGCGGGCTTCGCCGGCTTGAGGATCGTCCCGCGGCACTTCGGCGACCCGCAGCGGCACATGTAGAGCCGCTCGTCCTCCGCGGTCGTCGCCTCGGTGCGCTCGTAGGCGTAGTCGTAGGTGAGCTCGGTGCCGGGGCGGATCGTCTTCATGGCGTGCACGTAGACGCGCCCGTCGTCCTCCTCGATCGCCTCGCAGTTCGGGTCGCACGAGTGGTTGATGTACTTCGCCGGCCACTCGACCGGGCCGCCGTCGAGCACCTTCCCGCCGTCGATCGCGAAGAGGAAGGTGTGGTGGCGCGACATGTCGCCGTCGGGATAGCGGATGTCGGCCTCGTCCTCGTCGATGCACTCGCCGAGGTACTCGATGATGCGCGTCCCCTTCGGGATGTTGCGGATCGCGAAGCATCCCCTGCCCTGGATGGGCGAGGCGCGGACCTCGAAGTACGGCTTGCGACTGCCGGCGAACCTGGCCAAGCGGATCCTCTCGACGATTGCGGGACGGGTGCTGCGACGCGCGAAGCGTAGCCGCCTCCACGCACCGCCGGGAGCGGGGGGCGTCCGATCGCGAGACGGCGAACACGGGTGCACCGCTGGACCGCGTCAACACGGAGCCACGGAGGACGGCCGGAGGATGGAGGGTGCGTGCGGCGACGTGTCGCGACGGTTCCAGACCGCATCTCACCGCGGAGGCGCAGAGGAAACACGAGAACGCTCTGCGCCTCCGCGGTGAAGCACGATGCCGACCGGGCACGACACGACGCGCAGGACACCCTCCGTCCTCCGGCCGTCCTCCGTGGCTCCGTGTTGACGCGGTCCAGCGGTTCGGCGATTCGGCGGTGGCACGAACGCACGAGGCCCGCCGCGGAGCGCGACGGGCCTCGTGATCAGCGCGTGGGCGAACGGTTCACCAGCGCCTGCGCTCGCCGCTGGTCGCCTCGTCGTCGTCCTCGGCGCGCGGGGCGGGGGTGGGGGCGGCCTTGCCGGGGTCGAGCTTCGGCTGGTTCTTGCCCGCGAGCCACTGGTTGAGCCGGTCAAGCGGGGCGCCGAGCTCGGTGCGCAGGCGCGCGAGCTCACCGTCGAGCTGCGTGCTCAGGAGGTCGAAGACGACCTGCGCCTGCTTCGTCGGGCGCGCGTCGGCGCTCGCGACGACGCCGGCGAGGGCGGCGATGCGGTTGTTGAGGCGGATCGGGTAGTTCAGCGGATCCTGCCCCGAGCGGTTCTTCGTCTGGTAGAGCGAGTCCTCGACGTCGGCGAGGCGCGCGAGCCACGGGCGCGCCTCGGCGCCGAAGGCGGCGCTGTCGGCGCCGAGCGCCTTCATGCGGTCCGCGACCTGCGCGCGGAGCGAGCGCACGGTGAGCACGCCGGCGTTGGCCTCGTCGGTGCGCTGCGCGATGCGGCGCAGGAGCGTGAACTGCGCGACGTAGTCGGCCGGCTTCGCCTCGCTCCGCGGGTCGGGGAGGAGCTTCGCCGTCTCGGTCCCGACGACGGTGCCGTCGACGGTGAGGCGCACGGTGTAGGTGCCGGGGAGCGCCATCGGTCCCTGCGTCCCGGCCGCCCACATGATCATCCCCTCGAACGCCTTTGCGTCGGGCCAGCGCATGTTCCACGCGACGCGGTGCGTCCCGGCGCGGTCCGGGAGCCGCATCGCCGGCGAGGCGCGGCGCATCGGCGCCGCTTCGGCCGCGAGCATCCCCGCCCCCATCTGCCCGGCGCGGCGGCGCGCGCTGTCGGCCGCGATCCCCGTCTTCACGAGCGAGTCGGCGATCGCCTGCACGCGCCCGGCGCGGCGCACCGAGTCGGCGCGCACGGCCGAGTCCTGCAGCGAGGCGTAGCGGCGCACGAGCGTCCCCGTGCTGTCGAGGATCTCGAGCGTCACCTCCTTCGCCGCCTGCGCGAGCCGGTACTCGACGAGGAGCCCGCTCTGCGGGTTGGCGCCGACCGGGCGTGCCGGCGAGGCGTTCTCCGCGGCCATCTGCGCGAAGAAGCCGCCGCCCCACTCGACGCGGTGCGCGTCGCGCGGCTTGAACAGGTGGTTCCCCTTGGCGGCGATCGCCGGCGTGAGCTGGCGGAGCACGCTCACGTCGTCGAGCACCCAGAACGAGCGGCCGTGCGTCCCGGCGATCACGTCGCCGTCCTTGACGGCGATGTCGTGCACGGGGACCGGCGGGAGGTTGCGGCGCAGCGAGACCCACGTCGCGCCGTCGTCGAGCGAGGCCCAGATCCCGCGCTCGGTGCCGGCGTAGAGGAGCCCCGGGCGCTCGGTGTCCTCGCGGATGACGCGCGTGAACTCGTCGGCCGGGATGCCGCCCGCCGATGGGGCGCGGCGCGCGCCGGTGGCGTCCTCGCTCCCGCCGTCGATGCGCGTCCAGGTGAGGCCGTAGTCGGTGGTCCTGAAGAGATACGGCGCGTTGTCGTCGAGCTGGAAGCGGTTGGCGGCGAGGTACGCCGTCCCGCGCTTGAACCGCGACGCCTCGATGATGCTCACGCGCGCCCACTCCATCTTCCGGAGCAGCGGCGGCGTCACGTTGAGCCAGTTCCGCCCGCCGTCGCGCGTGACCTGCACGAGCCCGTCGTCGGTCCCCGCCCAGATCACCCCCTTCTCGAGCGGCGACTCGGCGAGCGTGAAGACGGTGCCGTAGTACTCGACCCCCGTCTGGTCGCGCGTGATCGGGCCGCCCGAGGGGCCGAGGGTGCGCGGGTCGTTGCGCGTCAGGTCGGGGGAGATGGGCTCGTACGACTCGCCCTCGTCGGTCGTCCTGAAGATGACGTTCGAGCCGACGTAGAGGACCTTGTCGTCGTGCGGCGAGACGACGATCGGGAAGGTCCACTGCATGCGGTAGCGCAGGTCGCCGGCCGAGTGCCCCATGGGGTTGAGCGGCCACGGGTTGACGTCGCGCTCCGAGCCGGTGCGCATGTCCTTGCGCGTCAGGTAGCCGCCGTAGCTCCCGGCGAAGACGATGTCGGGGCGCGTGGGGTGCGCGGTGACGTAGCCGCTCTCGCCGCCGCCGGCGTCGATCCAGTCGCCGATCGTGATCTGCCCCGGCTTGCGGCTCGGCCCGCAGAGCGTGCTGTTGTCCTGCTGCGCGCCGCAGATGCGGTACGGCCAGTGGTTGGTCGTGCTGACGTGGTAGAACTGCGCCGTGGCGACGTCCTGCTCGCTCCAGGTGCGCCCGCCGGTGGTGGTGACGTTCGCGCCGCCGTCGTTGGCCTCGATGAAGCGGTTCGAGTTGTCGGGCGCGATCCAGAGGTCGTGCGAGTCGCCGTGCGGGGCGCGGATCGGGCGGAAGGTCCGCCCGCCGTCGGTCGACTTCATGAACGAGACGTTGTTCACGTAGACGACGTTCGTGTCCTTCGGGTCCGCGTGGATCTTGCTGTAGTACCAGGCGCGCTGCCGCAGGTTGCGGTCGTCGCTCGTGCGCACCCAGGTCTCGCCGGCGTCGTCGGAGCGGAAGACGCCCCCCTCGTCGGCCTCGATGATGGCGTAGACGCGCCGGCTGTTCGCGCCGCTCACCGAGAGGCCGATGTTCCCCCACAGCCCGGCGGGCATCCCCTTCCGCGTGCGGAGCGAGGTCCAGGTCGCGCCGCCGTCGGTGCTCTTGAAGATGTTGCTCCCCGCGCCCCCCGAGACGAGCTGCCACGGCTTGCGGTGCGCCTGCCAGAAGGCGGCGTAGAGCGTGTTGGGATCGTTCGGGTCGAGGGCGAGGTCGCTCGCGCCGGTGCTGTCGTTGACGAAGAGCACGCGGGTCCAGGTCGCGCCGCCGTCGGTCGTCTTGAAGATGCCGCGCTCGGCGTTCGGTCCCCAGACGTGGCCGAAGGCCGCGACCCACGCGACGTCGGGGTTGGTGGGGTGGACGCGGATGCGCGAGACCTGGCGCGTGTCGCCGAGGCCGAGGAAGCGCCACGTCTTCCCGCCGTCGGTGGTGCGCCAGACGCCATCGCCGTGGCTGACGTTGCCGCGGATCGCGTACTCGCCGCCGCCGACGTAGACGACGTCCGGGTTGCTCGGCGCGACGGCGACGGCGCCGATGGTGCCGCCGAAGTACCGGTCGGTCATCGAGGTCCAGCTCTCGCCGCCGTCGGTCGTCTTGAAGACGCCGGCGCCGGTGCCGCCGAACCAGTACTCGTTGGGGCGCGCGACGCTCCCCGAGACCGTGACCGACCGGCCGCCGCGATGCGGGCCGATCTCGCGCCAGCGGAGCGCGCCGAGGAGCGCGGTGTCGAACGGCGCGGCGAGCGCCGGCGGCGCGACGACGGGGCGGACGGCGGGCGCGGGGGGCGGCGCGGGGGCGCGACGCGGCGCGGGGCGCGCCTGCGCGCCGGCGGTCGCGGTGAGGGTGAGCGTCGCGAGGACGGCGGCGAGCGGACGGCGCAGGGGCACGGGCACGAGTCTCCGGGCGATTGGGGTGCGCGCAACGGTGGCGCGGCGTCCCCGGGGTACGCAACGGCGCCCCCCGGCGCTGCGCGCGCCGGGGGGCGCCGGGTGCATCCGCACGGCGCGAGGTGGGGCCCGGTCAGGTCACGTGCGCATGGATACCGCGCAGCGCGACGCCGACGCGGCCGCCGAGCGTGGTGCGGCGTGCCATCACGCGCGCCGGGCGCAGACGGCGGCGAGCACTGCCTGCACGCTCCCCCTGCCGTTGATCGTGTTGCGGTTGTGCAGGAGCGCGCGCGCGCCGCCCGCGCCGTCGATCAGGAGGCGGTTCATCACCAGGTCGAGCCAGTTGCTCGAGCGCTGCACGACGCCGGCGGTGAGCACGACCTTGCCGCCGGGGCACCGCACGCTGACCTCGGCGCGTGAGCGCGCCTCGAGCGTGACGGGGAGCGACTCGACGTACTCCCACCCCTCGATGGCGCTCGCGGGGGCGCAGAGCACCACTCCTTCGGAGCCGTACGTGCCCGGCAGGCCCGGGCCGGCCGTCGTCGCCAGCAGCGACCAGCGCGAATCCTCGCCGCGCCCCTGCGGCGCGTTCATCGGGAGGAGCGTGTTCTCGCGCCCGCCGGCGCCCCCGCCCACCACGCGCTCGGCCGTGGTGCACGAGGCGCCGCCGTTGTGCGGGTCGTCCTGTCCGCCGATGAAGACCGTGCGCAGCCCCGCGGGCGGCGTGGCGCAGACGACCGACGGGCGCACCGTGCCGCGCACGAAGACGTTGGCGTTGCGCACGCGCACCGCGGCGACGCGCGCGACGTCGACGTCGCGGAGGTCGTAGGTGCGCATGCCGAAGACGCCGCCCTTGGTCTCGTAGCCGAAGGTGGCGTCGTCGGCGCCCGAGAAGTCGTAGGCGGCAGCGAGGACGATCTTCCCGGCGGGGCACTGCGCGAGCGCGCTCGCCTGCGAAAGCGGGCCGACGTCGATCGCGGTGCCGGCGACGATCTCGTAGCCGGCGATCGGCGCGGGGGCCGGGGGCCGCTGGGCCGCGGGCGGCGGCGGTGGCGGATTGTTCGGCGCCGGCTGCGCAGGCGCCGCCGTCGCCGGCGGCATCGGCCGCAGGATGCGCGGGCGCTCGACCGGCTTGGTGAACTGTGCCGCGAGCGGGGCCTGGGCGACGGCGCCGAGGACGAGCGCGACGAGCGCGCGGATGACGGGACGCGAGCGTGGCATGGGGCGGCGTGGCTGGAGAGCGCGTGACGGGAGCCGGCGCGTAATCACGCGCGCCGGGCGCGGAGGGCGGCGGGGCGGCGCGCGGCCGCGGTGGAGGCGAGGGCGTGCGAAGGGACGCGCGGGGCGCACGCGCGCTCTCACACGAGGCGTCGTCGGTCGCGGGCCATCGCGCCGTCGGACCGGCGCGCGATCGCCCGCCGCGTCACGCGGACGCCGCGATGCCGGCGCCCGGCCGAACGCGGTGAGCGGGCGCACGCGCTCGCGGCGTCCCTCCATCGACGCCGCGCCGGCTCGCGACCGCGGCGCGCGTCTCCCCGTCGATCCACCGCCCCCGTCACGGAGCCCTCGCCATGCGTCGTCCGCTGCCGCTCGCGCTCGCGTTCACCGCCGCCCTCGCCGCCGCCCCGCTCGCGGCCCAGTCGCCCGCGCCCGCGGCACCGCCCAAGGCGCCGCCGGGTGCCGGGACGAAGGCGGCGACGCCCGGCACGCAGACCGAGGACGACGTCCACGTCGGCATCAGGCGCCCGGCGCCCTCCGGGCGCGGCCCCGAGATCGCGCCCGGGAAGGGGCGCAACCCGCGCACCGGCGCCGGCACCTCGCCCAACACGGGGCGCGCCGGCGGCGACGACGAGCTGGACGAGCTCGAGGTCGAGCGGCGCAAGGGGCCCGACGCGCCGCGGCCGCGCACCGACGTCCTGCCGCCGCCCAAGCCCTCGGTCGGCAACCCGAGCGGGCGCCCCGTGCAGCCCGGCGGGGTGCGGCCGGCGCCGGGCCGGCCGTGAGGCAACGCGTCCTCACGGCGGTCGCGGCGGTCGCCCTCGTGGCGACCGCCGACGCCCTCGTCGCGCAGCCGCCCGCGCTGCCCGAGCCGTCCGCACGGCCGGGGCCACCGAGCCCGCCCCGGCCGCGCGAGATGCCCGACCCGTGGATGCTCCCGCCCCGCCCCCTCCCGCCGCGCGGGGCGATGCCGCGGGGCCAGGCGCCGCCGCCCGCGGTCGCGCCGACGATCGCGAGCACGGTGGTGTGGGGGCGTCCTGCGACGCCCGTCGGCGCCGCGATGGGCGACACCATCGCGATCCGCGGCACCGGCCTCGTGACGGTGACCGACGTGCAGATGCGGATGGCGACGTTCGCCGGACCGCCGTGGAACACCATCGGCGCCGACGAACCGGCCCGGATCGTCGGCCGCAGCGACACGCTCCTGCTCGTGCTCCTCCCGTTCGGCGGCAGGGCACCGTCCTATCCGTTCCTCTTCCGCGTCGCCAACGCCGCGGGCGCCGCGCAATCGACCACGCCGATCTTCGTGGCGCCGACGCGCGTGGAGCGACGCATCGAGTCGGTGGCCGGGACGGTCGCCCCGGGGATCGTCTCGCCCCTCGCCGTGGCGCGGTTCGGCGGCCGCAACCTGGCGGAGGTGCGCGGCCACCTCGCGACACCCACGGCGCTCTTCATCGGGTCCGCACCACCGGGCACGGCGGCCAATCCGCCGATCCCCGTCGTCCCCACCAACAACCCGGACGTGATCGTGCTCGTCCCGCCCGACGACTGCGATCGCGAGGGGCCGGTGGTCGTGGGGGCACCGCCCCTCGTCGGGCAGGGCCCGCTCGTGCTCAGCGCGCCGTCGCCGATGCGCATCGCCTGCGTGCCGCGCCGGGCCTCGGCAGCGATCGAGGGCGGCACCGTCACGGTGCCGCTCGGCACGACGTTCGTGCTGCGGGGCACGGGGCTGCGCACGGTCACGGCGCTCCAGCCCTACGGCACTGCGGTGCCGGCCGTCCCGCTCCCGTTCCGCTTCGTGCCGGGCCCCGACGGCGTGGGCGGCGCACTCGAGGTGACGGTGCCGGCCACCGCGGGGGGCGGGCGAGACTTCTTCCTCAACGTCGTCACCTCGACCGGCGGCACCGTGACGGCGTCGGGGCGCGTGCTGGTGCCGGCCGCGCCCTGAGCACGCGCCCGGGGCGCGTTAGCTTCGCGCCATGGAGCTCGTCGCCGTCGCCCCGACCGCCCCCGACGCCGCCGTGCTCGCGCGCGCGGCGGCGCGGCTCCGCGCGGGGGGGCTCGTCGCCTTCCCCACCGAGACGGTCTACGGCCTCGGCGCGCACGCGCTCGACGCCGACGCGGTGCGCCGCATCTACGCCGCCAAGGGGCGCCCGGCGACGAACCCGGTGATCGTGCACGTCGCCGACGCCGACGCGGCGCGCGCGGTGGTCGCCGCGTGGCCCCCGCTCGCGGCGCGGCTCGCGGCGGCGTTCTGGCCGGGCCCCCTCACGCTCGTCCTCCCGCGCGCGCCGCACGTTCCCGACGTGGTGACGGCGGGGCTCGACCGGGTCGGCGTGCGCGTCCCGGCGCACCCGGTCGCGCTCGCGCTGCTGCGCGCGGCGGCGCTCCCCGTGGCCGCGCCGAGTGCGAACGCGAGCGACCGCGTCTCCCCGACGACCGCCGCGCACGTCGAGGCCTCGCTCGGCCCCGCGGCCGACGTGCTCGTGCTCGACGGCGGCGAGAGCGCGGTCGGCATCGAGAGCACGGTGGTCGACGCGAGCGGCGACGTCCCCGTGCTCCTCCGCCCCGGCGGGATCGACCGCGACGCGATCGCGGCGGCGTGCGGCGTCGCCCCGCGCCTCCACCCCGCGGTGCACGCGACGCTCGCACGCGGCGACGCGCCGCCCGAGGACGACGACGACGCCGCACCGCGCGCCGCGCCGGGGATGGTGCGCCGGCACTACGCGCCGCGTGCGAAGGTGCTGCTCGTCGCGGCCGGCGACGTCGGTGCGATGACCGCCGCCCTCGCCGACGCGCGCGCGGCCGAGGGCGACGCGGTCGGCGTGCTCGCCATCGCCGCGATCCCGCTCGACGCGGGCCCGGTCGCCGTCGAGGCGATGCCCGACGACCCGGCGGCCTACGCACGCCGCCTCTACGCCGTGCTCCATGCGATGGACGCGCGCGGCGTGCGCCGCCTCCTCGTCGAGCGCGTCCCCGCCGGCGCCGCCTGGGACGGCGTCCGCGACCGCCTCGCGCGCGCGTCGGCGTGAACGTTGCCGCGCCGAGTCGGCATCGCCGGAACCGCGCGGCGTCGCTGGAACCGCGTCGACGCGGAGCCACGGAGGACGGCCGGAGAACGGAGAGGTGCCCTGCGCGTCCGTCGCGATCGGTCGGCATCGTCCTTCACCGCAGAGGCGCTGAGGGTCGTCGTCATCCCTCTGCGCCTCTGCGGTGCGATGCGATTCGGAACGTGGACGGCACGTCGCCGCGCGCACCCTCCGTCCTCCGGCCCTCCTCCGTGGCTCCGCGTTGACGCGGTTCGAGCGACGCCGACGCGGTGCAGCGCCACCCGCGGCGCGTGTAGCTTGCGGCGACCGCCCGTTCCCACGCCCCGAACCGATCGCCTCCCGTGCCGCTCTCCCTCGACCTCACCGGCAAGCGCGCCCTCGTCGCGGGCGTGGCCGACGACAACGGCTTCGGCTTCGCGATCGCGAAGGCGCTGGCCGAGGCGGGGGCGTCGGTGTGCGTCGCCACGTGGCCGCCGGCGCTCAACATCTTCCTGAACCTGATCGAGCGCGGGAAGATCGACGACTCGCGGCGCATGGCCGACGGCTCGCTGCTGACGTTCGAGAGGATCTACCCGCTCGACGCGATGTACGACGCGCTCGACGACGCGCCGGCCGACGTGCGCGAGAACAAGCGCTACCGCGAGCTGGGTGACTTCAGCATCGACGGCCTCGCGCGCGCCCTCGTCGCCGACTTCGGCGAGCGCCCGCTCGACTTCGTGATGCACTCGCTCGCCAACGGCCCCGAGGTGAAGAAGCCGCTGCTCGAGGTCTCGCGCGCCGGCTACCTCGCCGCCTCGAGCGCGAGCGCCTACAGCCTCGTGAGCATGGTGCAGCGCCTCGGCCCCCTGCTCCGCCCGGGCGGCTCGGTCGCGTCGCTCACCTACATGGCGAGCGAGCGCGCGATCCCCGGCTACGGCGGCGGGATGTCGAGCGCCAAGGCGGCGCTCGAGAGCGACACGCGCACGCTCGCCTGGGAGGCGGGGCGCGCCTGGGGGGTGCGCGTCAACACGATCAGCGCCGGGCCGTACGCCTCGCGCGCCGCGAGCGCGATCGGGATCATCGGGAAGATGGTGCAGTACTGCCAGCTCAACTCGCCCCTCCCCGAGGCGCTCGACGCGCGCGAGGTCGGCGCCGCCGCGGCCTTCCTCGCCTCCCCGCTCGCCTCGGGGATCACGGGGACGACGCTCTACGTCGACAAGGGCTACCACGCGATGGGGATGGCCGTCGCGGTGCCGCCCGAGGGCTGATCGGGGACGCCAGCGAACCGGATCCCCATCGCGTAGAGTTTGCCGTCCGCCCCGGGCACGGCGCCCGGGGTGGCGTGTCCCGAGACGGTACTCCGATGGTCCGAACCACGTCGTCGTCCGGCCGCCTGGCGCTCACCCTGCTCGCGGCGGTCGCCGCGGGGTGCACGCAGAAGCCGGCCCCCGCTCCCACGCCCGCCCCGCGCCCGGCCAACGGTGCCGGCCCCGCGACCCCCGCGCCGACGCCCGGGCTCCCCGGCACGCCGGGCGCCCCCGGCACCGGCACCCCCGGCGTCCCGGGCTTCCCCGGCGGCGCCACGCCCGGCGAGCCGAACCCGCGCCCCTACGCGCAGGTCGTCACGCCGCAGGCGGTCACCCGCAAGGGGCTCTTCACCACGCACCTCGTGCGCGGGCGGCTCCTCTTCGAGATCCCGAAGGGGGAGCTGGGCAAGGACCTCCTCGCCGTCTCCTCGCTCAAGGGCTCGCCCGACGGCATCGGGATCCGCGGCACCCTCGGCGGCTCGGTGCTCGTGCGCTTCGAGCGCCGCGACAACCGCGTCCTCGCGCGCGCGGTCAACTTCCGCAACATCACGACCGACAGCACCGACGCGATCGCGCGCGCGCTGCCGATCATCCAGTTCCTCCCGATCGTCGCCGCGTTCAACGTCGAGAGCTTCGGCCCCGACTCCGCGCCCGTCATCGACGTGACGCGCATGTTCACCGGCGGGATCCCCGAGTTCGCCGCGCTCGGCCGCCGCGCCGCCGTCGACGCCACGCGCTCGTTCATCGAGAAGGTCACGGCCTACCCGCGCAACGTCGAGATCGACGCCTCGCAGACCTTCACCGCCGCGCCGGCCCCCGCCTTCCCCGGCCTCCCGGTGCCGCCGGCCGCCGGCGCGCAGAACGCGACGACCGAGCTCTATCACTTCTCGCTCGTCAAGCTCCCCGAGAAGCCGATGATGGCGCGCCTCGCCGACCCGCGCGTCATCTGGTTCGCCACGCGCCAGAGCGACTTCGGCTCGCCGAAGCAGAAGGTCGAGACGCGCAGCTACATCAACCGCTGGCGCCTGGAGAAGAAGGACCCCACGGCCGCGGTCAGCGAGCCGGTGAAGCCGATCACGTACTACATCGACCCCGCCACGCCGACCTGGCTCGTGCCGTGGGTGAAGGCCGGCATCGAGGAGTGGCAGCCCGCGTTCGAGAAGGCCGGCTTCCGCCGCGGCATCGTCGCGCGCGAGGTCCCCGCCGACTCGCTCGAGCTGATCAACGGCGAGGACGCGAGCGTGAGCATGGTGCGCTGGCTCCCCTCGCCCGTGCAGAACGCCGTCGGCCCCAGCACCGTCGACCCGCGCTCGGGCGAGATCCTCGACGCCGACGTGCAGATGTACCACAACATCATGCAGCTCCAGCGGTCGTGGTACTTCACGCAGGTGGGCCACCTCGACCCGCGCGCGCAGAAGGGCCCCTTCCCGCGCGAGCTCATGGGGCGCCTCGTGCAGTTCGTCGTCGCGCACGAGGTCGGCCACACGCTCGGCTTCCCGCACAACATGAAGGCGAGCTCGCAGTACCCGCTCGACAGCATCCGCAACGCCGCCTGGGTGAAGCGGATGGGCCACAGCCCGTCGATCATGGACTACGCGCGCTTCAACTACGTCGCGCAGCCCGAGGACGGGATCGCCGTCGAGGACCTCGTCCCCAAGGTCGGCACCTACGACACCTACGCCGTGCAGTGGGGCTACACGCCGGTCCCCGGCGCCCGCACGCCGGAGCAGGAGAAGCCGTTCCTCGACTCGCTCGCGCGGCTGCAGGAGACGACGCCGTGGTTCCGCAGCGCCGCCGACGGCGGCATCGGCGGCCCCGACCCGGGCGAGATGTCCGAGGTCATCGGCGACGCGGAGCCGATCCGCGCGACCGCGCTCGGCATCCGGAACCTGCAGCGCGTGATGAAGCTCCTCCCCGGCGCCACCACCGGGACGCCGGGCGAGAGCTACGAGGACCTCGAGGAGCTCTACGGCGACGTGATCGGCCAGTGGCGGCGCGAGATGAACGCCGTCGTGCGCGTGATCGGCGGCGCCGACCGCGTGCAGCGCGCCACCGGGCAGGCCGGCCAGGTCTGGACCCCCGTCGGCGCCGCGCGGCAGAAGGAGGCGCTCGCCTTCCTGCAGGCGAACGCCTTCACCACGCCGACGTGGCTCGTCGACACCGCGATCACGCGCAAGTTCGAGGCGTCGGGGAGCGTGCAGCGCGTCGGTGGCGCCATGGCCGGCGTGCTCGGGTCGCTCGTCGCCGACGCGCGGCTCCTCCGCATGCTCGAGATCGACGCGCTGCCGGTCACCGGCGAGCGCTACACGCTCCCGCAGTTCCTCGGCGACCTGCGCCGCGGCCTCTGGAGCGAGGCGGCGAGCGGCAGGGCGGTCGACGCCTATCGCCGTCGCGTGCAGCGCAGCTACGTGGAGGCGATGATCGCCAAGACGCGCCCGCCCGTGACGAACCCGCAGGCCGCGCAGCTCGCCGCCCTCGGCATCGTGGCGCCCAACCCGGCCGACCTGCGCGCGATCGTGCGCGCCGAGCTCCGGGAGCTCGAGCGCACCCTCGCCGCCGGCGCCGCGCGCACCGGCGACCGGATGACGAAGGCGCACTACGAGGACGCGCGCCTCGAGATCCGCAAGGCGCTCGACACGAAGGGCGACTGACGCCGCGCGGCGCCGGCCGCCGAGCCGGCGCCGACGCACGATCGCGTCACGACGGGGTGCCCCGCGAACCGGGGCGCCCCGTCGTGCATTTCCCCCCGGCGCGCCGCGGCCGGCGAACGCGGCGCGTGGGGCGGAGTATCTTCCGCCATCCGTCGCGCGCCTCCCCCGACGCCCGCCCCGCCTCCCCCGCCCACGTCCCCGACGCCCCCGTGACCCGCACGCGCTGGCTCATCACGCTCGTGAGCTTCGCCGGCGCCGTCGGGGCGTCGATCTGGCTCGTGTGGTCGAGCTGGCCGCAGCAGGGCGGGTCGCTCGTCCTGCCGTGGAGCGCGCACCTGCTGGCCGCCGGCGCGGCGATCTCGGAGGTGACGCTGCGCGCGATCAAGATCGCGCTATCGGCGCGCGCGATCGGCGTCCCGCTCACCGTCTGGACCGCGCTCCGCGTCTCGCTCGGCGGCGACTTCGGCGCCGCGGTGACGCCCGCCCGCTCGGGGGCCGAGCCGGCGCGCTTCCTCATCATGGCCGAGGCGCGCACCCCGGTCGCCGGCGCGGTGCTCGTCCTCTGGCTCGAGCTCGTCCTCGAGATGCTCTCGCTGGCAACGATCGCCGTCGTCATCGCGCTCTTCTTCAAGTACGACGCGGGCGGCGCGGTGAAGAGCGTCGTCGCCGTCATCGGCGCCTACGCCGCGACCGTGCTCGGCGCCTCGGCCTTCGGCATCGCCCTCTCGCGCAACAACGCCAACGGCCCGCCGCCGCGCTGGGCCGCGCGCGTCGGGCTGCACGCCGGGCGCTGGCGCACGATCCAGCGCTCGCTCCGCCAGCTCCGTGACGGCGTCGGCCGCGTGCGCGGCGCGAACAAGGCGCTGATGTTCGGGAGCTACGTGTCGAGCGCGCTCCACGTCGCCTTCCGGCTGTGCGTCCTGCCGGCGCTGGTGCTCACGTCGTTCCCCGAGGTCCCGTTCGAGCGACTCGTCGCCTGGCCGCTCGCGCTCCTCTACGGTGCGGCGGTCGTCCCGGCGCCCGGCGGCGGCGGCGCGGTGGAGCTGGCGTTCAAGCAGACGCTCGGCGAGACGATCCCGGTCGCGATCTTCGGCGCGGCGCTCGTCTGGTGGCGCTTCTACACCTTCTACGTCTACATCGTCGCCGGCGCGCTCGTCGCCGGGAGCGCGGTGATGCGCGCGCTCCGCAAGAAGGGCGAGGAGGGGCCGGTCGGCGCCGCCCTCGCCGCCGCCGACGCCCCCGCGCCGCCGCGTCGCGGCACGCCGACCACCGCCGCCTGAGCCGCACCGTGCACGACGCCTTCTCGCCCGCGTGGGCCGATGCCTGGCGCGCCGCGATCGACGGCGACGCCGCCTACGCCGCCGCCGCGAACGGCTGGCGCGACGCGCTCGCCCTCGCCTGCACGCCCGACGCCGCGGCCGGCTTCCCCGACGGCGCCGCCGTGCAGGTGACGCTCGCCGACGGGCGCTGCACCGCCGCCGACGCCCGCGCGCTCGCCGCCGTCGACGCCCCCGTCGTCCTGCAGGCGACCGCGGCGACGTGGCGCGCGCTCGTCGAGGGGCGCCTCGCCCCGGTCCCCGCCGTCATGCTCGGCCGCATCACGCTCGCCGCCGGCACCCCCGCCACGCTCCTCGCGCACGCCGCGGGGCTCCAGGCGCTCATCGCCTGCGCGCAGCGGGTGCCGACGCGCTGGCCGGCGTGACTTCCGCGACGCGCGCGAGGCCCGCATGACCGACGACGCCGCGCTCCCCACGCTCGCGGAGCTCGAGGCGGCCGCCGCGCTCATCGCGCCGCACGTCCCGCCGACCCCGCAGTACCGCTGGCCGCTGCTCGAGGCGCGCCTCGGCACGTGGTGCGTCGTCAAGCACGAGAACCACACGCCGGTCGGCGCCTTCAAGGTGCGCGGCGGGCTGGTCTACCTCGACATGCTGCGCCGCACGCAGGGGGCGGTCGCCGGTATCGTGAGCGCGACGCGCGGCAACCACGGGCAGTCGCTCGGCTTCGCGGCGGCGCGTCACGGCGTGCGCGCGTGCGTCGTCGTCCCGCGCGGCAACGCGGCCGAGAAGAACGCGGCGATGCGCGCGCTCGGCGTCGAGCTGCTCGAGATCGGCGACGACTTCCAGGACGCCGTCGAGGCGGCCGACGCGATCGCCGTCGAGCGCGGGTGGCACCGGATGCCGAGCTTCCATCGCGCGCTCGTCGCCGGCGTCGGCACGTACGCGCTCGAGCTGCTGCGCGCCGAGCCGTCGATCGAGCGGTGCTACGTCCCCATCGGCCTCGGCTCGGGCGCCTGCGGCGTGCTCGCCGCGAAGGCGGCGCTCGGCCATCCGGTGGACGTGGTGGGCGTCGTCTCGGCGCACGCCCCCGCGTACGCGCGCTCGCTGGCGAGCGGGCGACCGGAGTCGCACCCGGTCGCGACGGTCCTCGCCGACGGCATGGCCTGCAGGACGCCCGTCCCCGAGGCGTTGCACCACCTCCGCGCGCTGCACCACGTCGTCGAGGTCACCGACGACGAGGTGGCCGACGCGATGCGGGCGCTCGTGAGCGACACGCACAACCTCGCCGAGGGGGCGGGGGCCGCGTCGTTCGCCGCCGCGATGCAGGAGCGCGCGACGCTCGCCGGGCGACGGGTGGCGGTGATCTTGTGCGGGGGAAACGTCGATCGCGCGGTGGCGGCGCAGGTGCTCGCCGCGCGCTGACGGCACCGCCGTCGCCGCGCCGCACACGACATCGACGGCGAGCGGCGCCGCGTTCGTGCGTGTCAGGCTCGTGTCAGGTTGCATGGCGGACTTGCGCGCGGTGCAACCTTTTTGGCGAGCGCGGCCGATACTGGTCGTGGATGCCGGCACGACGCCGGCGACGGCCCGAGCGGGGAGACGCAGCGGAGTGATCGGTCGGCACGGACGCACGGCCCTGGCGGCCGTGATGGCGGGGACGATCGCCGGGTGCGCGGGCGGCGGCGCCCCGGGGGGGCGCGCCGGCGCGGCCGACGACACGCTGCGCGTGGGCGTCCTCTTCATCCCCACCGGCCAGCGTGCGACGCTCCCGGCGGTGATGCTCGCGCTCGAGGACTGGAACCGCCGCCGCGCTCCCGGGCTCCGCCCCCTCGGCGTCGTCCAGGCGCGCGACGGCGAGTCGCGGCTCGACGCGCTCGCCCGCTGGCAGGACGACGCGCGCGTCGTCGCCGTCGTCAGCTCCGACGCCTCGGAGCCGACGCTCACCGCGGCGAGCCTCCTCCGCAGCGAGGTCGCGCGCGGGCGCACGCCGACGCCCCTGCTCACCGCCTCGGCCGCCGCGCGGCACGTCAGCGGGATCACGCCGTGGCTCTTCCGCGTCGCCCCGCGCGGCGACGCGATGGCGCGGGCGATGGTCGCGGTGGCGCGCGACACCTTCACGGCGCGCACCGTCGCCGTGGCCTACGCCGCCGACGTCTTCGGGCGCGAGGCGCTCGACGCCACGCTCGCCCTCGTGCGCGACGGCGGGCCGCGGCTCGTCGCGACGGTCGCCTTCGACGAGGCGATGCACGACCTCCCGCTCGCCGCGCGCCAGCTCGCGACGACCGCCCCCGACGTCGTCCTCCTCTTCAGCGGCGACGCGACGCTCTCCGCGGCGCTCGTGCGCGCGCTGCGCGCGGCCGGCGGCCGCAGCGCGATCGTCGGCGCGCCGGCGATCGGCGGCCTCGCCGCGTGGGGGGCGGAGTTCGTGGGGGTGCGCTACCTCGCCGAGGCCGACGCGCAGGACACGGCGACCGACTTCGCGCGCCGCCTCGTGCCTCGCCTCCCGGCGTCGCCGTCGCCCGCGGCCGCGGCGCCGTTCGTGAACTCGTACGCCGCGCGCGCCCACGACGCGGCGCGGCTCGTCGCCGAGGCGACGGCGGAGGCGGGGGCCGACCGCGCACGCCTCCGGGCGCGCATCGCGCGCGGCCTCGACGCGGGGGCGCTCGTCACGCAGGGCCCGCTCCGCTTCGACGCCGCCAACGACGCCGGCGTCACGCTCCGGCCCCGCCGCATCGGCGCGCCCACGACGGTCGCGGCCGCAGGGGGGACGCGGTGAGCGCGCGCCTCCTCGGGACGATCCGTGGCCGCCTCGCGGCGGGCGTCGCGGTCGCCGCGCTGCTCGTCGTCGTCGCGCTGGGCGGGGCCGCGTGGCGCCTGGGCGTGCTGCGCGCGGAGATGGCGGCGACGCGCGCCGAGATGGACGAGGTGCCGGGCCGGGCGCGGCTGCTGCGCGCGGCGGTGCTCGACGTCATGACGCACGGCCTCGCCTCGCGCCGCCTCGACGACGCGCGCTGGCTCGAGCTCCACCTCGCGCGCGCCCGCGCCGCCGACACGCTGCGCCACGCCCTCCTCGGCGACCCGCGCCTCGACGGCGAGGAGCGCGCGCTCCTCATGCAGCTCGGCCGCCAGCTCGCGCGCCTCGAGGTGCTGCTCTGGCAGGACCGCGCCGCGCGCGTCGCCGTCGCGCGCCCGCTCGACGAGCTCGCGTTCGACGCGCGCCTCTCGAACGAGGTCGCGCTCGCCTCGCGGCTCGTCGACGCCTTCGCCGACCACGTCACCGACCGCACCGGGCGCCAGGCCGACGAGACCGACGCCGCCTTCGAGCGCGCGGTGCGCCTCGCCGGGGCGGCGATCGCGCTCGCCGGGGCGCTCGCGCTCGCGGTCATCGTCGCCACGATGCGCGCGATCGTCCGCCCGATCGCGCGGCTGACCGGCGCCGTGATGGCGCTCGGCCGCGGCCAGCTCGACGCCGCCGCGCTCGACGACGTCGGCGAGCGCGACGACGAGTTCGCGCCGCTCCACGACGCCGTGCGCGCCGCGCGCGACCAGCTCCGCCGCCTCCTCGACCGGGTGCGCGTCGAGGGCGACCGCAACCGCGCGATCGTCGACACCGCGCTCGTCGGCATCGTCGCCGTCGACGCGGGGGGGCGCATCCTCATCGCCAACCCGGCCGCCACCGCGCTCGTCGGCCGCCCGCGCGAGGCGCTCCTCGGGGCGCTCTTCACCGAGGTCTTCGCCCCCGAATCGCTCCGCATCGCCGTCGGCGCCGACGGCACCCTCGACGTCCGCGACGCGATGCGCCAGCCGCGCTTCGCGACCCGCGTCCGCCTCCCCGGCGTGCGCGCCTTCCCGGCCGAGGTGGCGGTGACGGCGCTCCCGGTCGGCGGGCTGGCGCAGTGGGCGGTCTTCATCCACGACCTCACCGAGAAGCACGTCGCCCAGCGCGCGCTCGAGGAGGCGCGCACCGCGGCCGAAAGCGCGAGCCGCGCCAAGAGCGCCTTCCTCGCGCGCATGAGCCACGAGCTGCGGACGCCGCTCAACAGCATCATCGGCTTCACGCGCATCGTGCGGCGCAGCAAGGACTCGCAGCTCGCCGAGCGCGACCGCCTCTTCCTCGAGCGCGTGCAGGCGGGGGGCGAGCACCTCCTCACGCTCGTCAACGACATCCTCGACCTCTCGAAGATCGAGGCGGGCAAGGTCGACCTCGTGCTCGAGACGGTCGACGTCGCGCAGCTCGCGCGCGAGGTGCTGCCGATGTTCGAGTCGCAGGTCGCCGATCGCCCGGTGGCACTCGAGCTCGACCTCCCCGCCGGGCCGGCGCTCGCCACCGCCGACCTCGCGCGGCTGCGGCAGGTGCTCGTGAACCTGCTCGGCAACGCGGTGAAGTTCACGCCGCGCGGCGCGATCACGGTGCGCGTGCGCGCCGACGCGGTGACGGGGCGGGCGCTCACGCTCGCCGTCGAGGACACGGGGATCGGGATCGCGCTCGAGCGGCAGGCGCGGATCTTCGACGCCTTCGAGCAGGGGGAGAGCGACGCGACGCAGCGCTTCGCCGGCACGGGGCTCGGCCTCGCGATCTCGCGCCTCCTCGCCGAGCAGATGGGGTGCACGCTGGCCGTGCAGAGCATGCCGGGACGCGGGAGCTGCTTCACGCTCGGCTTCGGCCCCGCGCCCGTCGCCGTCGCCGGCGCGGAGCGGCCGACGCCGGCGGCGGGGATCGCACGCGTCGCCGGCATCGCCTGACCGCGCACGCCGCGGCCGGCACGGCGCGCGTCGCGCGCCGCCGGCGCACGCACGTAGCTTGCGCGCATGGCCGTGACGCTCCCGCCGCGCGACGCCGGCGCCGTTCCGTCCGCCCCGGGCTCCACGGCGC
>ERZ1066123.374-NODE-374-length-34422-cov-13.403119_pt1 | contig 34422 bp, 36 predicted proteins | sample MGYA00382770_ERZ1066123 | MGnify/ENA primary metagenome ERZ1066123 (study PRJEB33369, sample SAMEA5778353) | biofilm metagenome | biome: Industrial cooling water; feature: Water cooling tower basin; material: Biofilm | place: United Arab Emirates | collected...
AGCCCGAGCGCGACGAGGGCCCCGGGGCCGCCGCCCCGCCGGGCGCCTCGCGCGGCGCCTGAGCCGTCATCGGACCGTCATGCTGCCGTCCTTGGGGCGTTACACGCCCTCCCCACCTCCCGCGCGCCCCGGGGACGCGCCCCGAGGCCAACCGAGGGGAGACCACATGACCACCACGACGACCCGCATGGCCGCCGTCATGGCCCTGCTCCTGTCCAGCGCCGCCGCCTCCGCCCAGGAGGCAGTCCCCGCGGCGGCCCCCGCCGCCGGAGGCAACGTCATCTTCTTCCACCCCGACGGCACCGGCGTGAACCACTGGACTGCCGCGCGCATGGCCATCGTCGGCCCCGACGGCGAGCTCAACTGGGACCGCCTGCCCGGCATCGGCGTCTACACCGGCCACATGGCCGACCGCCTCACGGGCACCTCCAACGGCGGCGCCACCGTCCACGCCTACGGCGTCAAGGTCGCCGCCAACAGCTTCGGCCAGAACGGCGGGGAGCCGCTCGCGTCCCCGTCCCTGGCCCGCGAGGCGCTCGACGCGGGCAAGGCGGTCGCGCTGGTCCAGTCCGGCGCCATCATCGAGCCCGGCACGGCCGCCTTCGTGGCCTCCGTGCCCGAGCGCGACGACTACGACCAGATCGCGCAACAGGTGATCGAGTCGGGCGCCCAGGTGATCCTCGCGGGCGGCGAGAGGTACATGCTGCCCGCGGGCACCCAAGGCCGCCACGGCGAGGGCGCGCGCGAGGACGGCGTCAACCTCGTGGAGCGCGCCAAGGCGCTCGGCTACACCGTCGTCTACACCCGCGAGGAGCTCCTGGCTCTCGACCCGGCCGCCACGCCCAAGGTGCTCGGCCTGTTCGCCGCCGACCACACCTTCAACGACCAGGACTGGGAGCTCAACAACCTCGAAGGCAAGCCCACCTACGTCGAGACCGCGCCCACCATCGGCGAGATGGCCGACTGGGCGCTGCGCGCCGTCGAGAGCGACCCCGAGGGCTTCTTCGTGGTGATCGAGGAGGAGGGCACCGACAACCTCGCCAACAGCATGAACGCCGCGGGCACCCTCGAGGCCCTGGCCCGCGCCGACGAGGCCGTGGGGGTGATCCGCGGCTTCGTGGACGGCCGCGACGACACGCTCATGCTGGTGACGGCCGATTCGGACGCCGGGGGCCTCCAGGTCCTGTCGGGCGCCGAGGCGCCCGCCGACGGCTTCGTGGCCGCCACCACGGACGGCGGCGGCATCCTGCTCGGGCAGGAGGGCCGGCGCGGCCGCGTCTTCCTGGCCGCCCCCGACGCCGACGGCGTGAGGCTGCCCTTCGGCATCGCCTTCGTGGGCTACAACGACGTGGCGGGCGGCATCCTCGTGCGGGCGGCCGGCGCGGGCTCGGAGACCCTGCCCCCGCTGCTCGACAACACCGACATCCACCGCCTGATGCGCGAGAGGATGTTCGGCTCCCGGCCCCAGGCCGCCGCGGGCCAGTGACGCCTGCCGCGCGGTCCCGCCGGAGGGCGCCTCGCGCGCCCTCCGGCCCCTCGCCCCGACCCTCCCGCCGTAAACCTCTCGTTAACCTCGAATCGCTATGAGTGGGCGTGCGGCAGGCGAGGTCGGGATGGCCGGGGACGACTTCTCTCACCCCCCACTCCCACCCACCACGGAAGGCGACCGGCTCGACTGGCTTCGCCTGCTGCGCTCCCGGAGGGTGGGCATCGCCACCTTCCGCCACCTCCTGCACGAACACGGGACGGCCAGGGCGGCGCTGAAGGCGCTGCCCGGGGTCGCCCGCGCCGCCGGCGTCGAAGGCTACGCCCCCTGCCCCGAGGGCGTCGCCCAGGCCGAATACCGCGCGGGGACCGCGCTCGGCGCCCGCCTCGTGGCGCGGGGCGAGGCGCTCTACCCCCCTCTCCTCGCGCTCGTGCCCGATGCCCCCCCGCTCCTGTGGGCCTTGGGCGACGCGGCCCTCCTGCGCACGCCCATGGTGGCGCTGGTGGGCGCGCGCAACGCCTCCTCGCTGGGCCTGCGCATGGCGCGGCTCCTGGCCGACGGGCTGCGCGGCGCGGGCCTCACCGTGGTCTCGGGCCTGGCGCGCGGCATAGACGCCGCCGCCCACGACGCCGCCCTGCCCGCCACCGTCGCCGTCATGCCCGGCGGGCTCGACGTCATCTACCCCGAGGAGAACCGGGCGCTCGCCGCCCGCCTCGCCGAGCGCGGCCTGCGCGTCTCCGAGCATCCCATCGGCCTCGACCCCCAGGCCCGCCACTTCCCCGCCCGCAACCGCATCGTGTCGGGCCTGTCGCTCGGCGTGGTGGTGGTGGAGGCGGCCGAGCGGTCGGGCAGCCTCATCACCGCGCGCGCGGCCGCCGACCAGGGGCGCGAGGTGCTGGCCGTCCCTGGCCACCCGATCGACCCCCGGGCGGCGGGCTGCAACCTGCTCCTGCGCGACGGCGCCACGCTGGTGCGGGGCGTGGAGGATGCCCTGGAGGCGCTGGCGCCCGCGCGGGCGCGGCTGGAGGCGCTGCTGGCGGCGGCCCAGGCGGCGGCGGCCCCCGCGCCCGAGGCGGACGCCCCACGCGCCGGCCCCCCGCCGCGCCGGGACCCGGCGCCCGCGCCCTCCCCCCCGGCGCCCGCCGACCTCCACGCCCTCATCCTCGACCGCCTCGGCCCCTCGCCCGTGGCCCAGGACCAACTCATCCGCGACCTCGGGACGGGCGCAGCCGCGCTCGCCCCCGCGCTCATGGACCTGGAGCTGGAGGGCCGCATCCAGCGCCATCCCGGCGGGCTCGTGGCGCTGGCCCCCTGACGGGCGGGGCGGCGGCCCCAGCATTGACATCCCCCCACCCCCCGCCCACATGGGGCGCCCGTCAGCCGGGGGAGGCCCCATGCCCGTCGTCATCGTCGAGAGCCCCGCCAAGGCCAAGACCATCAACGCCTACCTGGGGTCCGACTACACGGTGCTGGCGAGCTACGGCCACGTCCGCGACCTGCCGCCCAAGGACGGCTCCGTGGACCCCGAGCACGGGTTCGCCATGGCCTGGGAGGTGCAGGCGGACTCGCGCAAGCACCTCAAGGCCATCGCCGACGCGCTCCGGGACGACCCCGCCCTGATCCTCGCCACCGACCCGGACCGCGAGGGCGAAGCCATCTCCTGGCACCTCACCGAGGCGCTGCGCGAGCGCAAGGCGATCAAGCGCGACACGCCCGTCAGCCGCGTCACCTTCAACGCCATCACCAAGGCCGCCGTGGCCGAGGCCATGAAGGCCCCGCGCCAGGTGGACGGGGCGCTCGTGGACGCCTACCTCGCGCGCCGCGCGCTCGACTACCTCGTGGGCTTCACCCTCTCGCCCGTGCTCTGGCGCAAGCTGCCCGGCGCCAAGTCGGCGGGCCGCGTCCAGAGCGTCTGCCTGCGCCTCATCGTCGAGCGCGAGATGGAGATCGAGGCGTTCCGGCCCCAGGAGTACTGGGACGTGGTCGCCCGCCTCACGACGCCGCGGCACCGCGACTACGAGGCGCGCCTGACGCTGCTGGCCGGCCGCAGGGTCGAGAAGTTCACGCTGACGGGCGCGGCCGAGGCCGAGATGGCCGTCCACGCCGTCGCCACGCGACGGTTCCACGTCGCCTCCGTGGAGGCGACGCCCGGCACCCGCAGCCCCGCGCCCCCCTTCATGACCTCGACGCTCCAGCAGGAGGCCAGCCGCAAGTTCGGCATGGGCGCCAAGGAGGCCATGAGCACGGCGCAGCGCCTCTACGAGGCCGGCCACATCACCTACATGCGCACCGACGGCATCGACATGGCGCCCGAGGCCGTCAGGGCCGCGCGCGACGCCATTCGCGAGCGCTTCGGCGACGCCTACCTGCCCAAGTCGCCCCGCCCGTACAAGAACAAGGCCAAGAACGCCCAGGAGGCGCACGAGTGCATCCGGCCCACCGACATGGGCCGCGACGCCGAGTCCCTGCGCCTGTCGGACGGCTCGCAGCGCAAGCTCTACGACATGATCTGGAAGCGCACCCTGGCCTCCCAGATGGAGGCCATGCGGCTCGAGCGCACCGTCGTGGACATCCGCTCGGAGGACGGCGAGGTCGGCCTGCGCGCCACCGGCCAGCGCATCCTCTTCGACGGCTTCCTCAAGGTCTACGTGGAGGGCCGCGACGACGACGCGAGCCTCGACGACGACGAGGCGGTCCTGCCCCAGATCATGCCGGGCGAGCCCGCCGCCTTCGCGCCCGTGAGCTACCGCGAGGCCTTCCAGAAGGCGCGGCCCGCGGACGCGCCGGGCCGGGGCGACGACCCCAGGTCCCTGCGCCACCCCGCCGCCGTCATGGCCGACAACGAGGCCGTGCTCGCGCGCCAGCACTTCACCCAGCCGCCGCCGCGCTACACCGAGGCGACCCTGGTCAAGCGCATGGAGGAGCTGGGCATCGGCCGCCCCTCCACCTACGCCTCGATCGTCACGACCATCCAGGACCGCGGCTACGTCCAGAAGGACAAGGGGAGGCTGATCCCCCAGGACACGGGCCGGCTCGTCACGGCGTTCCTGTCCAACTACTTCCGCCGCTACGTCGAATACGACTTCACCGCATCCCTGGAGGACCAGCTCGACCAGGTCTCGGCGGGCGAGGCCGACTACAAGGCCGTTCTGTCCGCCTTCTGGCGCGACTTCTCGGCCGCCGTGGCCGAGACGGCCGAGCTGCGCATCGGCGAGGTGCTCGACAAGATCGACGAGGTGCTCGCCCCCCACCTCTACCCCCCGCGCGAGGACGGCGCCCCGCCGCGCGAATGCCCCCTCTGCCGCCAGGGCCGCCTGTCGATGCGCACCGCGCGGACGGGGGGCGCCTTCATCGGCTGCTCGCGCTACCCCGAGTGCCGCTACACGCGCCCCTTCGGCCCGCCCGGCGAGGAGACGGACGCGGGCAACGCCGACCGGCTCCTGGGCCACGACGACGGCGACCCCATCCACCTCAAGGACGGCCGCTTCGGCCCCTACGTGCAGCGCGGGGATGCCACGGACGCGAACCCCAAGCCGCCCCGCGCGTCCCTCCCCCAAGGCTGGGCGCCGGCCGCGATGGACTTGGAGAAGGCCCTCCGGCTCCTGTCCCTCCCGCGCCTGGTGGGTGCGCACCCCGAGGACGGGGAGCCGGTCGAGGCCGGCATCGGCCGCTACGGTCCCTACGTCAAGCACGGCAAGACCTACGCCAACCTCCCCGATGCGGCCGAGGTCTTCGAGGTGGGCATGAACCGGGCGCTCGACGTGCTGGCGCAAAAGGCGGCCGGGCGCGGGGGCCGGGGCCGCGCGGCGCCGTCCGGCCGCGCGCTCGGCGACCACCCCTCGGGCGGCGCCGTCTCCGTCATGCCCGGCCGCTTCGGCCCCTACGTCAAGTGGGGCAAGGTCAACGCCACGGTGCCCAAGGGCCTGGACCCCGAGTCGCTCACCCTCGATCAGGCGGTGGCTCTCGTGGACGCCCGGGCGGGCGAGGCGCCCAAGGGCCGCCGGGCGGCGCCCAAGGCCGCGCCGAAGGCCAAGGCCGCCGTCAAGCCCGCCAAGGCCAAGGCGGCCCCCAAGGCGAAGGCCCCCGCCAAGCCCCGCCGCGCCGCCTCCGGCGAGGTCCTGGAGGACTGACCCCGCCTTCCCCCCGCCGCGGCGCGGCGCTACGGTGCCGCGCGGGCCAGGGGGGGAGCATGGACAAGGTCTATCCGGACGCTGCGGCCGCGCTCGACGGCCTCCTCTTCGACGGCATGCTGATCGCCTCGGGGGGCTTCGGCCTCTGCGGCATCCCCGAGCTGCTCATCAGAGCCATCCGCGAGGCGGGCACCCGCGACCTCACGGTGGCCTCCAACAACGCCGGCGTGGACGGCTTCGGGCTCGGCGTCCTCCTGGAGACGCGCCAGGTCCGCAAGATGATGTCGTCCTACGTGGGCGAGAACGCCGAGTTCATGCGCCAGTACCTGAGCGGAGAGCTGGAGCTGGAGTTCAACCCCCAGGGCACGCTGGCGGAGAGGATGCGGGCCGGGGGCGCGGGCATCCCCGGCTTCTACACGCGCACCGGCGTCGGCACGGTGGTCGCGGAAGGAAAGCCCCACATGGACTTCGACGGCGTGCCTCACGTCCTCGAGCGCGGCATCGTCGCCGACCTCTCCATCGCCAAGGCGTGGAAGGCGGACCCCACCGGCAACTGCGTGTTCCGCAAGACCGCGCGCAACTTCAACGTGCCGGCCGCCACCTGCGGCAAGGTCTGCGTGGTGGAGGTGGAGGAGATCGTGCCCGCCGGCTCGCTGGACCCTGACGCCATCCACCTGCCCGGCATCTACGTGCACCGGCTGATCCAGGGCGCCCACGAGAAGCGCATCGAGCAGCGCACGACGCGCCCCCGCCCCGGATCGGTCCGAGCGGGGGCCGCCTGATGCCCGGCCGCGGCACCTGGGCCGAGTTCCTGGACCTGGCCCCCCGGCACGCCGCGACCCTCGAGGCCGCCCGGGCGCTCGTGCTCGACGTCCACCCCGAGGCCGTGGAGGTCGTCTCGCTCGGCGAGCGCGCCACCTACTGGGGCCATGGGCGCGCCAAGATGAGCGAGAGCTACGCCTACGCCATCCCCCACAAGGCCCACGTGAACCTCGGCTTCTTCCAGGGCGCCTCGCTCCCCGACCCCGAGGGGCGCCTCGACGGCACCGGCAAGGCGCTGCGGCACGTCAAGCTGCGCGCCCCCGCCGACCTCGCCGATCCCGCCCTCCGCGCCCTCCTCCTTGCCGCCCGCGACGAGCGCGCGGCCGCGCTTTCCTGAAAGGACCGCCATGCCCTGGACCCGCGACGACCTCGCCCGCCGCGCCGCCCGGGAGCTGCGCGACGGCATGTACGTCAACCTCGGCATCGGCATCCCGACGCTGGTGGCCAACCACATCCCCGAGGGCGTCCGCGTTACGCTCCAGAGCGAGAACGGCATGCTCGGCATGGGCCCCTTCCCCTACGAGGGCGAGGAGGACCCCGACCTCATCAACGCGGGCAAGCAGACCATCACGGAGCTGCCGCACTCGGCCTACTTCGACTCGGCCACCTCCTTCGCCATGATCCGCGGCGGCAAGATCGCCATGGCCATCCTCGGCGCCATGGAGGTGAGCGAGGAGGGCGACCTCGCCAACTGGATGATCCCCGGCAAGCTCGTGAAGGGCATGGGGGGCGCCATGGACCTCGTGGCCGGCGTCCAGCGGGTCGTCGTGGTCATGGACCACACCAACAAGGCGGGCGAGTCCAAGGTGCTGCGCCGCTGCACCCTGCCGCTGACCGGCCGCCGCGTCGTCCACCGCGTCATCACCAACCTCGGCGTGCTCGACGTGGTGGAGGGGGGCTTGCGCCTGGTGGAGACGGCCGAGGGCGTCACGCAGGACGAGGTGCGCCGCGCCACCGAGGCCACGCTTGTCTGAGGTCATCGGCGAGGACGGCGGGAGCCGCCGCCGCTGGGCGATCGGGGAGGACGGAGAGGAGGCGGAGCCGACGCTGCCGCCTCCCACGGCCGGCCGGGTCGTCGCGGACCACACCTTCGTGCCCGAAGCGTTGCGCGGCCGCGGCATCGCCGGCCGCCTGCTCGCCGCCCGGCTCGACGACGCGAGGCGGGACGGCTTCGCGATCGTCCCCTCCGCCCCTTGGTGGCCGCCCAGGCGCGACGGCACCCGGAATGGGCGGGGCGGTCCGCCCGGCAAGCCGGCGTTGGCCTGCACCTGCCCATCGTCATGCCATGATTCCCGATCATGTCGCCATCCTGAACGAGCGGTTGAAGCTGCTCGCGGGCTTCCTCGATGCCATCGGCCTGGCACTGCCCGGGCGGGGCGCCCTGGCGCCGCTCGTCGCGTCGCTCGGCAACGGCACCGCCGCCGGCCCGGGCACGCCGCTGCGGCCGGCCTTCGTGGCCGCCGCACCGGCCTTCCACCTGGCTGCGCACTACATCCTGGGACATTCCAAGAAGGCCGAGCCGCATGACTCACCTTGAGTTCTACGCCGCCTACTTCGGTCTCCTGGCTGCGGGCCTCGGCGCGATCTACTGCGTGTTCAACCATCGCCTCGTCCGGCGCGTCGAACCTGAGGCCACGCCTGCGCCCCGCAAGCCCCACCCCGCCGAGTAGCCCTACAAGGCGTTGACCGCAAACACGCAGCCGTCCGACGCCAGCTCCGGCGGCGTCTGGCACAGCCCCCGGGCCACCGTCCAGGCCAGGAGCACCTTGGGCACGTAGGCGCGCGTCTCCCTGTAGGGGGGCACGCCGCCGCTGTCGTCCACCGCCCCCTCGCCCGCGTTGTAGCCCGCCAGCGCCAGCACCGGGTCGCCGCCGAAGCGGCCGAGCAGCCAGTCGAGGTAGGCCACCCCCCCCCGGATGTTCTGCACCGGGTCGAGCGAATCGGCGACCCCGAAGCGCCGGGCCGTGGCCGGCATGAGCTGCATGAGCCCCTGCGCGCCGGCGCGGCTCTCGGCGGCCGTCTGGCCGGCGCTTTCCACCGAGATGACGGCCAGGACCAGCGCGGGGCTCACGCGCGTGCCGACCGTGGCGGCCAGGATGTCGCGCCCGTGGAGGCGCGCGATGTCCTGGAGCGCCTGGAGGCGCGGGGGCATCACGGCCCCGTCGGGCGCCCCTTCCAGCACCGCCAGGGCCTCCCGCAGCCGGCCCGGCCCCGAGTCGGCCAGGAGCGGCGAGATCCCGTCCCAGAACCACTCCACGCCCGCCGCCGTGGCGGCGGACCCTGCCCCCGCCACCGGCCCGCCCCCGCCCGACGCCTCGGCCTCCGGGGCGGGCGCCTCGGGGGGGGGGTTGGGCAGGGCGGCGACGGCGCGGGTGGAGGGGTCTATCTGCACCGTGATGCGGTCGCGCGAGCCCGAGCCGGGCAGGCCCACGCGGCGGAAGGTGAAGTCCTCGGCGGCGGCCGCCGCCGGCCACAGCGCCCTGCCGGCCAGGGCGCCCAGGGCCGGGAGGCCCAGAGCCCCAGGGGCGGGCGCCGCCGGCGCCGCCATCGCGCAGAGGGTCGCGGCCGCCCGGGCCGCGCGCGTCACTGCCTGCATCTGTCCGCCTCGAACGCCTGCCACGCCTCGCGGGGGGCTCTCCGGCCCCCTCGGAGGCAGTAGAGGGGGAATCGGGCCCGCCGCCTAGGCCCCCCGCCGCGCGCGGGGCGGCGGCGTTGGGCCGCGGCCACAGCCCCCGCGCGCGGGGCCGCGACCATCATGCCGCCAAGGGCTTAAGGAAAAGTGAAGCCCCCGCGAAAATGCACGAAACCGGCCCAAATCGCGCCGCATTCGGCGGGCCATATCCCCCCATCGCCGCCGGGGATCGGGACCAAGACCCACAGGCAGCCCGAGACGATCCGGCGCGGTGAAGCGAACGCGACCAACCCCAGCCCGACCCCCCGTCGGACCCCAAGGAGACCTCCCATGCTGAACTTCCTCAAGACCTTCCGCGCTGACGAAGACGGCGCCGTGACCGTGGACTGGGTGGTGCTGACCGCCGCCATCGTCGGCCTCGGCATCGCCGTGCTCGGCACCATCTCGGACGGCGCCAACGACCTGGCCGGCGACATCGGCACCGAGCTGACGAACACGCCGGTCGGCTCCTAAGCCGACCTCTCCCCCGGTCAGCCGATGGGGGACGACGGGGCCGCGCCGCGAGGCGCGGCCCCTGCCGTCTTGGGGGGCGCCGCGAGGCCCGGCCCCCGCCCTCCGGGGGTGCGCGCCCCCGGCGGTCGCCTCCGGGGTCGTTTCCGATCCGGCAACGGCGCGTCGCGCCGGGCCGCCCTCCCTCCCCTCTCTTTCCCCCCGCCCTCCCCAATCCCGCCGCATTCCCCCCCTACCCCCGGCCCATGGCGAGGGCCTGCGCAACCGGGGGCGGCGGCGCGCCCCGGACAAGGAGGACGACGATGACCGACGCGACGACGCGCTTGCTGGCGGCCTTCCTCGGCGACGAGGACGGCGCGGTGACGGTGGACTGGGTGGTGCTGACGGCCTTCATGGTGGGCTTCGGCGTCACCATCGCCTCCATCATCACCACCGCCGCCAACGACCCCGCCGAGGGCCTGGGCTCCGCGCTGACGAGCTACGACCCGCTCAACTGACGACCCCGGCCCCGGGGGCCGCCCCCAAGGACCGCCCCCGAGGACCGCGCAACGAGGAGATGCCGCGATGAGAGCCCTGTTCGGACTGGTGCTGGTGGCGGGACTGGGCCTCGCGGGGACCGCCGTGGTCATGGTGCGCGGCCAGTTCCAGGCCCAGGACCGCGCCATCGCCCAGAGCCGCGCCATGATCGCCGCCGTCACCCCCACCGTGGCCGTCTGGGCCGTCAGGGAGCGCATGGTCTACGGCCAGCCCCTGACCCCCGGCGACGTGGTCGAGATCCAGTACGCCGCCCCCTACCTCCCCGAGGGCGCCTTCCTCGTGGACCCGGAGGCGGCCGCGGCCGCCGGGGGCGAGGAGCCGCCCGCCGCCCTCTTCCCCGAGGGCGAGGAGGCGCGCCGCGTGGTGCTGCGCCAGATGGAGCCCAACGAGCCCGTGCTCGCCATCAAGGTCAGCGAGCCCGGCGAGGACGCCGGCATCACCTCGCGCCTGTCGGCCGGCATGCGCGCCTTCGCCATCTCCGTGGACGTGGCCTCGGGCGTCTCGGGCTTCCTGCGCCCCGGCGACCGCGTGGACGTCTACTGGTCCGGCCAGATCAACGAGGGCGTGGACATGGGCCGCGAGGTCACGCAGCTCATCGAGTCGGGCCTCAGGCTGGTGGCCATAGACCAGACGGCCGACAGCAACATGACCGGCGCCGTGCTCGCCCAGACCGTGACCGTCGAGGTCTCGCCCCAGCAGGTCGCCAAGCTCGCCCAGGCCCAGAGCACCGGCACCCTCTCGCTCAGCCTGGTGGGCCAGGGCGACGCCACGGTGGCCGCCGCCATCGAGGTGGACCAGCGCAGCCTCCTGGGCATCGAGGAGGCCCCCGTGGAGGTCGCCGCCGCCGAGCCCCCGCCCCCCGAGGTCTGCACCGTGCGCACGCGCCGCGGCGCCGAGGTCATCGAGACGCCCATAGACTGCCCCACCAACTGACGCCCCCCTCCCGGCGTCTCCCCAGGCGGCGCGCCTCCCCCGGGGCGCGCCGCCTTCCGTTCCGGGCCGCGGCGCGCCGGTCACGCCGCTGTGGCCGCGCCCCCACAACCGGCGGCCCGCCTGTGCCCCCCCGTCACGCCGCGCTGGACAGGGCCGCGGGCCGCGCCCCAACGTGAGGGCAACGAGCGGGCTCGATCCCGCCGCACCCGAGAGGCAGGGGACATGAGCGCCAACCATTTCCTGCGGGCCGCCGTGGCGGGCCTGAGCGTGGCCTTGGCCACGGTACCGCTGGGCGCGACCGCCCAGACCCTCACCGTGCTCTCGGGCGACATGAGCGCGCCGCTCACCGTGCCCATGAACCGCGCGGTGGTGGTCGAATCGGACATCCCCTTCACCGAGCTCAGCATCGCCAACCCCGGCATCGCCGACATCTCCTCGCTCACCGACCGCACCATCTACGTGCTCGGCAAGGAGCCGGGGCGCACGACGCTGACGCTGCTCGGCGCCGACGGCCGGCTCATCGCCAACGTCGAGGTCCGCGTCACCCCCGACGTGGCCGAGTTCAAGGAGCGTCTCGAGCAGATCCTCCCCGGCGAGCCCATCGAGGTGCGCACCGCCAACGACGGCATCGTGCTGTCGGGCACCGTGGGCAGCATCGCCTCGCTCGACGCCGCCATGGAGCTCGCCCAGCGCTACGCCCCGGGCCGCGTGTCCAACCTCATGGCCGTGGGCGGCACCCAGCAGGTCATGCTGCGCGTGCGCTTCGCCGAGATGCAGCGCACGGTCGCCCAGCGCCTCTCCTCGGGCCTCTCGGTGGGGGGCATCACGCTGGGGGGCGACCTCGGCGTGGCCACCAGCACCGGCACCTTCCTCAACGACGGCGTGGCCGAGGCCATCGCCGACGGCACCTCTATCCCCACCTCCGCCGGCACCCAGGGGGCGAGCCTCTTCGGCTTCAACGCCGGCGGCCTGCAGGTGAGCCTGCTGCTGGAGGCGCTGGAGCGGCGGGGCGTGGTGCGGACCCTGGCCGAGCCCAACCTCACGGCGCTCTCCGGCCAGGAGGCCACGTTCCTCGCCGGCGGCGAATACCCCGTGCCCGTGGCCCAGGAGGGCGGCCAGGTGTCCGTGCAGTTCAAGCCCTTCGGCGTGAAGATGAACTTCATCCCCCGCGTCGTGGACGGCGACCTCATCAACATCGAGATGCAGGCCTCCGTGTCCTCGATAGACCCCACCAACGGCGTCACCTCGGGCGGCCTGACCGTCAGCGCCTTCCGCACCCGCGAGGCCACCACCACGGTCGAGCTGCGCGACGGCGAGAGCTTCGCCATCGCCGGGCTCCTTCAGGACGACTTCCGCGACCTCAGCGGCCAGGTGCCCTGGCTGGGCGACATCCCGGTGCTGGGCGCCCTGTTCCGCTCGGCCGAGTACGAGCGCAACCAGACCGAGCTGGTCATCATCATCACCGCCCACCTGGTCACGCCCACGCGCGGCGAGGCCCTGGCGCTGCCCACCGACCGCGTCCGCCCGCCCTCCGAGCGCGACCTCTTCCTCTTCGGCCGCGTGGAGGCCTCCCGCGCCCCCCAGACGGGCGCGGCGGGCGAGGTGGCGCGCCAGGACTTCTCGGGCTCCTACGGCTACGTGATGGATTGAGGCACATGAGACGCATCCTCCTCTCCGGCTCGGCGCTGGCGATCCTCGCGGCCTGCTCCAGCGACCCCAACTCGCTCGGCTTCGCCGACGAGGCGGGGCTCACCCAGGGCGCGGCCTTCGGCAACGCCACCATGAACAACGTGCTGGTCCAGTCGGGCCAGCGCGACTACGCGGTCAGCCTCGGCCGCCGCTTCGCGGCCGAGGTGCCCAACACCATCACCTTCGCCTTCGACTCGGACCGGCTGGACGCCGAGGCCCAACGCATCCTCCAGGCCCAGGCCGGCTTCATCCGCGCCTTCCCCGAGGTGCGCTTCGCCGTCTATGGCCACGCCGACGCGGTCGGGTCGAGCGCCTACAACTACGACTTGGGCCTGCGCCGGGCGCGGGCGGCCGTGCGCTACCTCGTCAGCCAGGGCGTGGACGCCTCGCGCCTCCAGGCGCTCGTCTCGAAGGGCGAGACCCAGCCCGCCGTGGCCTCCGCTGGCCCCGAGAGGGCCAACCGCCGCGCCGTCACGGAGGTCACGGGCTTCGTGCAGGGCCACCCCAACGTGATCGAGGGGCGCTACGCCCAGATCGTCTACCGCGAGTACGTGGGCAGCGCGATCCCGCCCTCGACGCTGGTCTTCGCGCCGGGCCAGCCGGCCGCCATCCCCTCCTCCACGGCGGGCCTTCCGCAGAGCGAGGGGGTGGCCGGCGGCGGCGGCGCCAACGGCGGCGGCGCCGGCGGCGGGTGACGCCCCCTCCCCTCCCGCGCGGGCCGTGCGGCGCCCCCCGGGGCGCCGTTCGCGTCCCAAGGCCCCCGATCGTCGCCGGGAACCCAACAAAGACAGAAGTTCGGCCCCAATCCTGCCGCCTTCCTCCCTGACCTTGCGATAGACGGGTGCTCCCTCGCGCCCCCTTTGCTGGACCAGAGGACGAAAGCATGAGCGCCGCCCTGCAGCCCGACCCGCAGCCCATCGTCGCCTGCACCATCAGCCGCGACGTGCAGAACTTCGACCTGCTGATCGAGGACATGGAGGCGGCCCTGGGCGAGCGCTGGGGCGACCTGTCCTTCCCCGACGCGCTGGCCTTCCTGGAGCAGCCCGACGCCGACGCGCTCGACTTCGTGGCCGTGGCGCTCGACGCCGAGGACGAGGCCGACCTGACGCTCGTCATAGACCTCATCCGCGCGGCCAAGGCCAAGGGCATCAAGGTCATCCTGATCGCCGAGGACGTCAGCCCCGCCTCGCTCCACCAGCTCCTGCGCGAGGGCGGCGACGAGTTCGTCCCCTATCCGCTGCCCGAGGGCGAGCTCGCCCTCGCCATCAAGCGCGTGAGCGAGGAGGCCCCCGCCGAGCCCGCGCCCGAGCTGCGCACCCGCATCAAGGCCACCGGCGACCGCTCGGGCGTCGTCATCCCCGTCTACGGCATGGCCGGCGGCACGGGCGCCACCACCTTCGCCGTCAACCTCGCCTGGGAGCTGGCCACGCTGGAGAAGGGCGAGGCCGCCCCCCGCGTGTGCCTCCTCGACCTGTCGCTCCAGACCGGGGCGGTGGCCACCTACCTCGACCTGCCCCGCCGCGAGGCCGTCCTGGAGATGCTGTCGGACACCGAGGGCATGGACAGCGACACCTTCATGGGGGCGCTCCTGACCTACAAGGACCGCCTCCAGGTGCTCACCGCGCCGCTCGACCTGGTGCCGCTCGACCTCATCGGCCCCGCCGACGTGGGGCGCCTCGTCGAGACCGCGCGCACCAACTTCGACTACGTGGTCGTGGACATGCCCCCGGCCATGGCGGACTGGGCCGAGACCGTCCTCAACGCCGCCCACCTCGCCTTCGCCACGCTGGAGCTCGACATGCGCTCGGCCCAGAACACGCTGCGGCTCAAGCGGGCGCTGACGGCCGAGGGGCTGCCCTTCCAGAAGCTGCGGTTCCTCCTGAACCGCGCCCCGGGCTTCACGGACCTCACCGGCAAGAGCCGCGTCAAGCGCCTGGCCGAGTCGCTCGGCATCGCCATCGAGGTGCAGCTGCCCGACGGCGGCCGCCAGGTGGCGCAGACCTGCGACCAGGGCTCCACGCTGGCCGAGGGCGCGCCCAAGAACCCGCTCCGCAAGGAGATCGCCAAGCTCGCCAAGTCCGTCCACGACGTCAACGTGGCCGACACCGCCAAGTCGCGCGCCCGCGCCCGCGCCTGAGAGGCCCGCCCATGTTCGCCAAGTTCAAGAAGCCCGACGGCGCCAGGCCCGTCTCCCCCGCCGCCGCCCCGGCGCAGGCCGCGCCCAAGCCCGCCGCGGCCGCCGCCGGCCTCATGCGCGCCATGGCCCCCAAGGCCGCCGAGGCGGCCCCCGAGGACAAGGACAAGAAGCGCAAGCAGCGCCTGGCCGAGATCAAGCTGGAGCTGCACAAGGCGCTGCTCGACAACCTCAACCTCGCCGCTCTCGAGAAGGCCAGCGAGGGCGACCTGCGCAACGAGATCCAGGCCATCGCCTCGGAGTCGCTCGAGCAGATGGGGGTCGTGCTCAACCGCGAGGAGCGCCTCCAGCTCAACCAGGACCTCTACGACGAGGTCAAGGGCCTCGGCCCCCTGGAGGCCTTGCTCAAGGACGACACGGTCAACGACATCCTGGTCAACGGCCCCCAGCAGATCTTCGTGGAGCGCGCGGGCAAGCTCCAGCTCACCGACATCACCTTCAAGGACGAGAAGCACCTCCTCAGGATCATCGACAAGATCGTCTCGGCGGTCGGCCGGCGGGTGGACGAATCCAACCCCTACGTGGACGCCCGGCTCGCCGACGGCTCGCGCTTCAACGCCATGGTGCCCCCGGTGGCCGTGGACGGCTCGCTGGTCTCGATCCGCAAGTTCAAGAAGGACAAGCTCGGCATAGACGACCTGGTGCGCTTCGGCGCCTTCACCGAGGAGATGGCCGCCTACCTCCAGGCGGCGGTGGCCACGCGGCTCAACGTCATCGTCTCGGGCGGCACGGGCTCGGGCAAGACCACCACGCTCAACGCGCTCTCCTCCTTCATCGACAACAACGAGCGCATCCTGACCATCGAGGACACGGCCGAGCTGCAGCTCCAGCAGACCCACGTGGGCCGCATGGAGTCGCGCCCCCCCAACGTCGAGGGCAAGGGCGCGGTCACGCAGCGCGACTGCCTCAGGAACGCCCTGCGGATGCGCCCCGACCGCATCATCGTGGGCGAGACCCGCGGCGAGGAGGTCATCGACATGCTCCAGGCCATGAACACCGGCCACGACGGCTCCATGACCACGATCCACGCCAACAGCGCGCGCGACGGCGTCTCGCGGCTGGAGAACATGATCGCCATGGCCGGCATCGAGATGCCCATCAAGGCCGTGCGCTCCCAGATCGCCTCGGCCGTCAACCTGATCGTCCAGGCCTCGCGCCTCCAGGACGGCTCGCGCCGCATGGTCTCGATCACCGAGATCACCGGCATGGAAGGGGAGGTCATCTCCATGCAGGAGGTGTTTCGCTACCAGCGCGTGGGCCTCACGCCCGACAACAAGATCATCGGCCACTTCACCGCCACCGGGGTGCGGTCGCACTTCAGCGAACGCTTCCGGCTCTGGGGCTACGACCTGCCCGCCGCCATCTTCGAGCCCTTCGCGGGCTGAGGGGTCATCATGGGAATCTCCGCCGAGCCCATCATCTACGGCCTCATCTTCGTGGCCGTCCTCGTGCTGGTCGAGGGCCTCTACCTCACGGTGTTCGGGCGCAGCATCTCGCTCAACGCCCGCGTCAACCGCCGGCTCGACCTGCTGGAGAAGGGCGGCGGGCGCGAGAAGGTGCTGGAGCAGCTCCGCAAGGAGATGACCCAGCACATGAAGAGCCAGAGCATCCCGCTCTACTCCATGCTGGCCGCCAAGGCGCAGAAGGCCAACATCGCCTTCACGCCGCTGCAGCTCGTCATGGTCATGGCCGGCCTCGCCGCCGTGGCCTTCGTGGGCCTCACCGTGGGCACCGGCGCCTCCGCGCCGATCCGGGCGCTGGTCGCCGTGGTCATGGGGGTGGGCGGCGTCTACCTCTGGATCAACAACAAGGCCAAGAAGCGCCTGGGCATGATCGAGGAGCAGCTCCCCGACGCCGTGGAGCTGATGGTGCGCAGCTTGCGCGTGGGCCACCCCTTCTCCTCGGCCGTGGGCGTCGTCGCCAAGGAGGTGCCCGACCCGCTCGGCTCCGAGATGGGCGTGATCGCCGACGAGGCCGCCTACGGCCGCGACATGAGCGAGAGCCTCAAGGCCCTGGCCGAGCGGATGGACATGCAGGACCTGCGCTTCCTGGCCGTGGCCGTGGGCATCCAGGCCCAGGCGGGCGGCAACCTGGCCGAGATCCTCGACGGGTTGTCCAAGGTGATCCGCTCGCGCTTCAAGCTCTTCCGGCGCGTCAAGGCCATCACGGCCGAGGCCAAGTGGTCGGGGATGTTCCTGTCGGGCTTCCCGATCCTGGCCCTGGTGGCCATCAACGTGGTGCAGCCCGACTACTACGACGAGGTCAAGGAAACGGCCGTGTTCGTCCCCGCCTGCCTGGTCGTGGCGGCCTTCCTGGTGACCAACATCTTCGTGATGCGCCACCTCGTGAACATCAAGGTGTAGGCCATGGCCCTCCTCGACCCCGTCAACGCCTGGCTCGTGGCGCTGCTGGGCCCGTCCGGCCCGCTCCTGGCGGTGGGGCTGCTGGGCGCGCTCCTGATCTGCCTGGCGCTCCCGGCCATGCTCTCCAGGCCCGCCGACCCCCTCGACAAGCTGCGCGCCCAGGCCCGCGACGTCACGCTCCTCAAGGAGAAGCAGGCGCGCCTGCGCCAGCCCACGGGCAAGGACAAGCTGGAGAAGTACTCCAACTTCCTCGAGCCCCAGGACGAGAAGGAGTACTCCGCCGTCCGCCTCAAGCTCCTGCAGGCCGGCTACCGCACCAAGACGGCCGTGCGCATCTACCACTTCATGCAGATGGCGCTGGGCCTGGGCTTCCTGGTCCTGGGCGTGGCCTACACGCTCTACGCCAACGCCACCTCGGACGTGCCCGCCACCACCAAGGACCTCATCATCCAGACGCTGATCCCCGGCGCCGTGGGCTACATGATCCCCAAGTACTGGGTCACGCGCCGCCAGGCCACGCGCAAGGAGGCCATCACCAACGGCTTCCCCGACTCCTTGGACATGATGCTCGTCTGCGTGGAGGCCGGGCAGAGCATGGACCAGAGCATCGTGCGCGTGGCGCGCGAGCTGCGCTCGGGGTTCCCCGACCTCGCAGACGAGTACGAGATGGTCTCCCACGAGATGAAGGCCGGCAAGGACAAGGTCCAGGTCCTGCGCGACATGAGCGAGCGCTGCGGCGTCCCCGACATCGCCTCCTTCGTCACCGTCTTGATCCAGAGCCAGCAGTTCGGCACCTCCGTGGCCGAGGCCCTGCGGGTCTTCTCCTCCGAGATGCGCGACAAGCGCGTCATGCGCGCCGAGGAGAAGGCCAACACCTTGCCCACCAAGATGACCCTGGCCACGATGATGTTGACGGTCCCGCCCCTCCTCATCATCCTGATCGGGCCCTCCATCTACGAGATCTACGTCACCCTGGGCGGCGGCGCCCAGGAGGCCACCAACCTGGACGAATGACGCGCCCCGCCCTCCTCCTCGCCCTCCTCCTCGCCGGCTGCGGGGGGGAGGGGCTCAACCGCTCCGCCGGCGGCGTCTTCGCCCCGGGCCTCGCGCGCGGGGCCGAGGAGGCCGACCCCCTGCTCGTCGCCGCCCGACTCATGGACGCGGGCGAATACGAGCTGGCGCTCGACGCCTACACGCGCGCGGCCTCGCGCCAGGGCCTCACCGCCGAGACGCTGGCGGGCCTCGGCACGGCCAACCTGCGCCTGGGCCGCCTGGGCGCGGCCGAGCCGCTCCTGCGCCGGGCCGTGGCGGCCGAGGGCGCCACGCCCCAGGCCTGGAACAACCTGGGCGTGCTCCTGATGGAGCGGCGGGGCTGGGCCGAGGCGGCCGAGACCTTCCGCCGCGCCTACGCCCTCGACAGCGGCAGCAGCGACACGATCCGCGACAATCTCCGCCTGGCGCTGGCGCGGGTGGCCGACCCTTCCTACACAGGCGTCAACGAGGGCGACCAGACCCGCGTCATCGGCTACGGGAGCGAGAGCCCCCTCGGCGGCGCGGATCTCGAAGTCGAGCCCCTGTGAGGCAAGGCCCGCGGCGGCGCCGCGGGAACAGGCAAGGAGGCGCCCCCATGCGTCATTCCCCCGCCGCGGCGGCCCTCGTCGGGCTCTCGCTCCTCGCCGCCTGCGCGTCGGGCGGCGACGAGGTGGACGCCGCCATGCGCGAGCTCGACATGGTGGACGACCCCGGCATCGCCTCCGCCATGATGAGCGTGGCCGACCCCGAGGAGGCCGTGGCCTTCTTCGCCCAGGCCCGCGTGGCCAACCCCGGCAGCATGGACGCCATGCGCGGCGAGGCGGCCTCCCTGGTGCGCGCCAACCGCGCCACTGACGGGGTGGCCGCCTGGAAGGCCGTGGTGGCCGACCCCCGCGCCACCGACGCCGACCGCGTGGAGCTCGCCGGCGCCCAGATCAGGATCAACGACTGGACGGGCGCGCGCGCCACGCTCGACGCCATCCCCCCCACCTACGAGACCTTCGAGCGCTACCGCTACGAGGCCATGGTGGCCGACGCCTCCGAGGACTGGGCGCGCGCCGACAGCTTCTACGAGATCGCCGCCGGCCTCACCACGACGCCGGCCTCCGTGCTCAACAACTGGGGCTACTCCAAGCTCACGCGCGGCGACTACCCGGCCGCCGAGCGCCTCTTCACCGACGCGCTCCGCCAGGACCCCACGCTCTTCACCGCCAAGAACAACCTGGTGCTCGCGCGCGGCGCCCAGCGCAACTACGACCTGCCGGTCATCCCCATGACCCAGGAGGAGCGCGCCCAGCTCCTCTACACGCTGGCGCTGACGGCCATCAAGCAAAGCGACGTGACGCTCGGGCGCGGGCTGCTGGAGGAGGCCGTGGAGAGCTCGCCCCGCTACTTCGAGGAGGCGGCCCGGGCGCTGGCCGCGCTCGAGGCGGGGTGAGCACGCCCCCGCTCGTCGCGGCCGCGCTGCTCCTGCCGGCGCTGCCCGTCTCGCTCTGGGTCATGTGGTCCGACATGGCCCGCCTGCGCATCCCCAACCGGGCCGTCCTGGCCCTCGCCCTGGGCTTCGTCCTCCTGGGCCTCCTCATGGTGCCCTTGGGCGCCTGGACGCTGCCCGACTACGGCTGGCGCCTCCTGCATCTGCCGGTCGTCCTGATCGTCGGCATGGCGCTCAACGCGGCGCGCGCCATGGGGGCGGGCGACGCCAAGTTCCTCGCCGCCGCCGCGCCTTACGTGGCGCTCGACGACTGGCGGCTCCTGCTCGCGCTCGCCACCGGCCTGTTCCTGGCGGCCTTCGTCACCCACCGCCTCGCCCGCGCCACCCTCGGCCCGCGCCTCGCGCCCGACTGGGCCTCCTGGGGGTCGGGCCGGCGCTTCCCCATGGGCCTCGCCCTGGGCGCGCTCCTCCTGGCCTATCTGGGCCTCGCCGCCTTGCGTCCCTGACGGCTCCACGGAAACGCCGCATTCCCCTGCCAGGCCTCCCCCCGACCTCAGGAGGCGCCCCCATGAACATGCAGGTCTCCCCGCCGGCCATCCCCGCGGGCGTCCAGCCCCCCCCGGCGCCCCGGTCCCTCGGCGGGATGCTCCTGCACCCCGTGATGATGCGCGACATCCTCCTCAAGACGATGTTCCGCATGAACGTCACCATGGTCTCGGTGGTCGCCGTATCATTAAAAAAGCCCATCCCCGTGACGCAGGAGCTCGTCGCCCTCGCGCGCGGCCAGAAGCTCCTGGAGGCCACCGGCACGCTCAACGCCAACAACGGCAACGAGATGGGCTACCAGCTCACCGACGCCGGCAAGGCGCGCGCCCTCGACGCCCTCGCGCAGTCCGAATACTACGGCGCCATGCCCGTCCCGCTCGACGTCTACCGCGAGCAGGTCAAGAGGCAGAGCATCCGCAACATCGCCGTGACCCGCGACCAGCTCGTGGCCGCCATGGGCCACCTCATTCTCCCGAAGTCCCTCATGGACCACCTCGGCCCGGCCGTGGGCGCGGGCCGCTCGATCCTCATGTACGGCCCCCCCGGCAACGGCAAGTCGTCCATCTCCAACGGCATCCGCGACGCGCTCGGCGACAAGATCTACGTCCCCCGCGCCATCGAGTACGCGGGCCAGGTCATCACCGTCTACGACCCCATCGTGCACTCGGCCGCCGAGGAGGACCTGGACGACCCCAACTCCCTGCGCCGCACCTCGGGCCGCTACGACACGCGCTACGTCCGCTGCGAGCGCCCCACGGTCATCACCGGGGGCGAGCTGTCGCTCTCCATGCTCGACCTCGTCTACAACCCCGTGGCGCGCACCTACCAGGCGCCGCTGCAGCTCAAGAGCACCGGCGGCATCTTCATCATAGACGACCTCGGGCGGCAGGCCGAGCCGCCCCAGAAGATCGTCAACCGCTGGATCGTGCCGCTGGAGGAATCGCGCGACATCCTGGCGCTGCAATCGGGCGAGAAGTTCGAGGTGCCCTTCGACACGCTGGTGATCTTCTCGACCAACTTCCACCCCAACGAGATCTTCGACAAGGCCGCGCTGCGCCGCATCTTCTTCAAGATCAAGATCGACGGCCCGTCCCAGGAGGACTTCCTCAAGATCTTCGCCATGGTGGCGAGGAAGCGGAAGATGCCGCTCGACGAGGCGACCCTGATCCACCTCCTCCAGAACAAGTATCCCACGATCAACAACGTCTACGCCAACTACCAGCCGGTCTATCTGATCGACCAGATGGCCGCGATCTGCCGCTTCGAGGGCATCCCGAACCAGATGCGGCCCGACCTGCTGGACCGGGCCTGGGCCAACATGTTCGTGCGCGACGAGGTGATCGTGAAGTGAGGGGCGAGCGCGCAAACACGCCTGCACCTCCGCCATGCGCGAACTCGCCTGCGCCCAAAGCGTCCGATTCCCGGGCCAGTCGAACGCTCAGCTTTCGGGGTATCATCCTCAACCTCGACTTCCGTCAGGGTCTCGGCGACGTGCGCAACATGCCAACTGGGCATGGCATCTACGCCGAACTCCACTGGCCCACCCGCAGCATCCGCATCGGTGAGAGCCAGTCCGTCAGGTCCCGAAACCTGAGCCACATGCGCTGGGCGGACAAGCACCTCGACGGCACGCATGGCCCCAAGGAGGCGGGCCGGCGCGGACTGATAGTGGAACTGGTGAAGGTTTGGGGAAGCAAGGGCCTAGAATACTACCTAATCAGCAATCACTCGAAGCTGGCGGACAGGGAGTTTCGAGTGGACTGCGAGAAGTTCTTGCACGAGTGGGCGCGCGGGCAGACCGACTACCGCAACCTGAACACGCAGCGCGGATACCGGGTCGTGAACTGACGGAGGGGCCACCGGCGCGCTTGCCCGGGCGGTCGGCGCGGCTATGATCCCCCCATGACCGTCAACCTGCGCCAGCTCGTCGCCGAGGCCGAGGCCGTGCTCTCCGAGGCCGACCAGGAGGACCTCGCCCACCTCATCGAGTCCTTCCTGAGCAGCGCCGAGGGGGCCGCCGACTTCACCCCCGAGGAGCTGGAGCACATCCGGCGCATCTCCGCCGAGCCCTTCGTGCCCGCCGACCCGGCCCGCGTGGCCGCCTTCTTCGCCGGTCGTGACTGAGGTCACGCTCGGCGAGCGCCCCATCGCCAGCCTCGAACGGCACGAGGACTGGCTGCGCGCCCGCAACAGGGTCGCGGCCCAACGGTTTCGCCTCGACGTCGAGAGGTCCATCGACCTGCTCCGCGCGTTCCCGGAGGCCGGGCAGGTCATCGAGGACGACATCCGGCGGCTCATCACCACGCGATACCGCTACCGAAGGGTGTATCGGATCGTGGCGGGGCGCGTCCTCGTCCTGGACGTGCTCCACGCCAGCCAAGCCTAGCGCCCCGCCGCCCCCGGCTCGTCCTTCCCCTCCACCGGGTCCTTGCTTCCCGGCGCCGCCGGCGGCAGCTTGGTCTCCCCACCCTTCGCGGGCTTCTCCTTGTCGGCCATGGCATCCTCCATCCTCACGGAGAACCCCCTCTCGCCCCCACCCGTTCCCCCCTCTATCTCCCCCCGCATGGAGACCGTCCTCGACCCCTTCCTGAGCCGCCGCGGCTGGACCCTCCACGAGCACCAGCGGGAGCTTCTGGCCCGCAAGGACGACCCCGCCCTCCTCCTCGTCGCCCCCACCGGCGCGGGCAAGACTCTTTCCGGCTTCCTGCCCACCCTCCAGGAACTGGCGGACTCCCCCCGCCAGGGCCTCCACACCCTCTACGTCTCACCCCTCAAGGCCCTCGCCGCCGACATCAAGCGCAACCTCCTCCTCCCCATCGAGGAGCTGGCGCTCCCCGTGCGCGTCGAGGACCGCACCGGCGACACCTCCCAGGCCGCCCGCAAGCGCCAGCGCGCCGACCCGCCCCACATCCTGCTGACGACGCCCGAATCCCTCGCGCTCATGCTGTCCTACGACGATGCCCCACGCATCTTCGCGGGCCTGGAGCGCATCGTCATCGACGAGATCCACGCCCTCGCCGAGTCCAAGCGCGGCGACCAGCTCATGCTCCTCCTCACCCGCCTTCAGGCGCTCGCCCCCGCCCTCCGCCGCGTCGGCCTCTCGGCCACCGTGGACGACCCCCCCGCCCTCGCCCGCTTCCTCGCCGGCTCCCCCTGCCCCATCCTCCACGCCCCCCCGGGCGAGCCCCCGCGCCTCTCCATGCTGCCCACCGCGCCCCCGCCCTGGGCCGGCGGCGCCGCCCTCTTCGCCATCCCCCAGGTGCTCGCGGAGGTCCGCAAGCACCGCACGACGCTCATCTTCCACAACACCCGCGCCATGGCCGAGGTGTTCTTCCACCACCTGTGGCTCCTCAACGACGACGCCCTCCCCATCGCCATCCACCACGGCTCCCTTTCCCGCGAGGCCCGCGCCAAGGTCGAATCCGCCATGCTCCGCGGAGACCTCCGCGCCATCGTCTGCACCGGCACGCTCGACCTCGGCATCGACTGGGGCGACGTGGACCTCGTCATCCAGATGGGCGGCCCCAAATGGGTCAAGAGGCTCGTCCAGCGCATCGGCCGCTCCAACCACCGCCCCGGCGTCCCCTCCGAGGCCATCCTCGCCCCCGCCAACCGCTGGGAGGTCCTCGAATGCCTCTGCGCCATCGACGCCGCTGTAGCCGGCGACCTCGACGGCGCGCCCCGCCCGCCCGGCCCGTTGGACGTCCTCTGCCAGCACATCCTGATCCGGGCCTGCGCCGGCCCCTTCGAGGCCTCCGACCTCTACGCCGAGGTGACGACGGCGGGCCCCTACGCCGACCTCACGCGCGCCGACTTCGACGCCTGCCTCGACTTCTGCGCCACCGGCGGCTACGCGCTCAGGGCCTACGACCGCTGGCGCCGCCTCCAGCTCGTGGACGGCCTGTGGCGCCTGCGCGACCCCCGCGCCGCGCGTCGCCTGCGCATGAACCTCGGCACCATCGAGGACCAGGGCACCCTCAAGGTCGCCCTGAAAGGCTCCCGCGCCCCCTTGGGCGAGATCGAGGAGTACTTCGCCTCCACCCTGTCGCCCGGCGACACTTTTTTGCTCGGCGGCCAGGTCGTCCGCTTCGAGAGCCTCCGCGAGCTGACCGTGGAAGTCACCCGCAGGCGCGACAAGAAGCCCCGCGTGGCCTCCTTCGGCGGCGGCAAGTTCCCCGCCTCCGTGGGCCTCACGCGCCGCATCCTGGCGCTTCTGGCGAACCCCGAGGACTGGCACCGCCTCCCCCCCCATACCGCCGACTGGCTCGCCTTCCAGGCCCGCCTCAGCCGCATCCCCCGCGGCGACCGCCTCCTCATCGAGACCTTCCCCGCCGAAGGCCGCTGGCACGCCGCCCTCTACGGCTTCGCCGGCTGGAACGCCCACCAGACGCTGGGCCTCCTGCTCACCCACCGCATGGAAGCCCAGGGCCTCGACCCCCTGGGCTTCGTCGCCGCCGACCACGCCCTCCTCATCTGGGGCCTCAAGGAGCTGACGGACCCCGCCCCGCTGCTGGCCCCCGACAACCTCCGCGACGGCTTCGAGACCTGGCTGCAAGGCAACGCCCTCATGAAGCGCACCTTCCGGGGCGTCGCCACGGTCGCGGGCCTCATCGAGCGCAACCACCCCGGGATGCGCGCGACGGGCCGCCAGGCCACCTTCTCCTCCGACATCCTCTACGACACGCTCTCGCGCTACGACCCCGACCACCTCATCCTGCGCGAGACCCGCGCCCAGGCCACGCGCGGCCTCGTGGACTTCGGGCGGATCGAGGAGATGCTGTCTCGCATCCAGGGCCGCCTGGACCACGTGCGCGCGCCCCGCGTCACCCCCTTCGCGGCGCCCCTGATGCTCGAACGCGGCCGCGTCCCCGTGCAGGGCCAGGCCCGCGAGAGGCTCCTGGAGGACGAGGCGCGCAGGCTCCTGGAGGAAGCGGGCCTCTAGAGGGGGCTCTGCCCCCGCGCCTGCGGCGCTCCCCCGGGATGCTCGGGGCCAGAAGAGAGCCAGGGCTTGAAGGGCGCGGACGGGCGGACCAGAACAGGCCATGAACGACGCCCACGCCCTCGTCCTCGCCGGCACGTCCTGCCTGCTCCTGCCCACGGGCGCCCTCTTCGTGCCCGGGGCCGACCTCCTCTGCGTCTCCGACCTCCACCTGGGCAAGTCCGAGCGCCGCGCGCGCCGCACCGGCGTCCTGCTGCCCCCCTACGAGACGCGCGGCACGCTCGACAGGCTCGCCCGCGACGTGGCCCAGACGAAGCCCCGCACGGTCGTCGCCCTGGGCGACAGCTTCGACGACCTCGCGGCCGAAGGATCGCTCGACCTCGTGGACCGCGCCGCCCTGTCGGCCCTCATGGAGGGCCGCGCCTGGGTCTGGATCGAGGGCAACCACGAAGGCGCCGCCACCTCCCAGCCCGGCACCCACGCCCAGGAGGCCCGCCTCGCCAACCTCCTCTTCCGCCACGAGGCCGCCCCGGACGCCCCCCCCGGAGAAGTCTCCGGCCACTGGCACCCCAAGTTTGCCCCCCCCGGCTTCGCGCCGCGCCCCTGCTTCGTCACGGACGGCAAGCGCCTCGTCCTGCCCGCCTATGGCCTCTACACCGGCGGCCTCGACGCCCGGCACCCCCCCTTGCGCGCCCTCTTCGGCACGCCCGCGCTGGCCGTCCTCACCGGCCCGCGCGCCCTCCCCGTCCCCCTCGACAGGCCCGCGGCGCGAAGGCGGGCGTGACCCCGTAGGGCGGGCTTCAGCCCGCCATCTCCTGGCGCAAGGTCCAGCGCGTCAAGCCGACAGCCCCTCCGGCTCCGCCATCCCATGCGCCCGCGCCGCCGCCACCACCGTGTTGGCCAGGAGGCACGCGATGGTCATGGGCCCCACGCCGCCGGGCACCGGCGTGATCGCCCCCGCGACCTCCCTCGCGGACGCATAGTCCACGTCCCCCACCAGCCGGTCCTTGCCCCCCTCCCCCGGGGTCCGGTTGATCCCCACGTCGATCACGGTGGCGCCCGGCTTGATCCACTCCCCCTTGACCATCCCCGGCCGGCCCACCGCCGCCACCACGATGTCCGCCCGCCTGACCACGCCCGGCAGGTCGCGCGTGCGCGAATGCGCCACCGTCACCGTGCAGCTCTCCCCCAGCAGGAGCTGCGCCATGGGCTTGCCCACGATGTTGCTCCGCCCCACCACCACCGCCTCCATCCCCGCGAGCCTGTCCCCGTGCAGGTCGCGCAGCATCAGGAGGCACCCGAGAGGCGTGCAGGGCACCATGGCCTTCTGCCCCGTCCCCAGGAGGCCCACGTTCGACACGTGGAACCCGTCCACGTCCTTCCCCGGCGCGATGGCGTTGATGACCAAGTCGCTGTTGATGTGCCCGGGCAGCGGCAGCTGCACCAGGATGCCGTGCACGCGCGGGTCCTCGTTCAGCTCCCGCACCACGCCCAGCAGCACCCCCTCCGAGGCGTCCGCGGGCAGCCGCGTCTCGAAGCTCTCCATGCCCGCCTCGACGCAGGCCCGCCCCTTGGAGGCCACGTAGACGTGGCTCGCGGGATCGTCCCCCACGATGACCACCGCGAGCCCGGGCGTCACGCCCGCCGCCTTGAGCCTCACGACCTCCTCGGCCACCCGGTCCCGGATGCGCCGCGCGAAAACCTTGCCGTCCAGCACTTGCGCCGTCATGCCTTCTCCTCGTCCCACGCGCCGGGCCCCAGCACCCCCTCCTCGCGCGCGATGCTCCAGTCGATGAGCCTTCTCCACAGCTTCTCGATGAGGTCGGGCGGAAGGCCCTGCGCCTCGGCCTCGCGGCGCACGTTGGCGACGACCTCCTCGACGCGGGGCGTGATGCGCGCCGGCATCCCGATGGGCCCCTTGAGGACGGCCGCCCGGTCGATGTAGCCCGTCCGCTCCGCGAAGAGCCTTACCAGCTCCCGATCCACCCGGTCGATCTCCGCCCGGATGTCGGCCATGGTGGTGCAGTCCTGGGCCGCCTTCATGCGCGCTCCTCGCACGGGGGGGGCCAAGGGGCGCCCCTGGGGGGCCCCCGGGTCCCCCGGCTCTTCTCTAGAACAGCCCCTCGATCTGCCCCGCCTCGTTCAGCCGGATGACCTCCGCGCTCGGCACCTTGGGCAGCCCCGGCATGGTCATGATCTCCCCGCAGATGACCACCACGAAGCCCGCCCCCGCCGACAGCCGCACCTCGCGCACCGGCACCGAATGCCCCGTGGGCGCGCCCCTGACGTTGGGGTCCGTTGTGAACGAATACTGCGTCTTGGCCATGCACACCGGCAGGTGCCCGTAGCCCGCCTGCTCCCAGGACCTGAGCTGGTCGCGGATCGACTTGTCGGCCAGGACCTCGTCGGCGTGGTAGATGCGCTTGGCGATGGCCTCGACCTTCTGGAAGAGCGGCATCTCGTCCGGGTAGAGCGGCGCGAAGTTGGCCGACCCGCCCTCCGCCAGCGCCACCACCTTCCTCGCCAGGTCCTCGATGCCCGCCGACCCCTGCGCCCAGTGCTTGCACAGGATCGCCTCGGCGCCCTGCGAGGCCACGTAGTCCACCACCGCCTGGATCTCGGCGTCCGTGTCCGTCCCGAAGTGGTTGATCGCCACCACCACGGGCACCCCGAAGCCCTTCACGTTGCCCACGTGCCGCCCGAGGTTCGGGCAGCCCTTCCTGACCGCCTCCACGTTCTCCGCCCCGAGGTCCGCCTTGGCCACCCCCCCGTTCATCTTCATGGCGCGCACGGTCGCCACGATGACGGCCGCGGCCGGCTTCAGCCCCGCCTTGCGGCACTTGATGTCGAAGAACTTCTCGGCGCCCAGGTCCGCCCCGAACCCGGCCTCCGTCACCACGTACTCGCCCAGCTTCAGCGCGGTCGTCGTGGCGATCACCGAGTTGCACCCGTGCGCGATGTTGGCGAAAGGCCCGCCGTGCACGAAGGCGGGGTTGTTCTCCAGCGTCTGCACCAGGTTCGGCTGCATGGCGTCCTTGAGCAGCACCGCCATGGCCCCGTCCGCCTTGAGGTCGCGGGCGTAGACCGGCGTCTTGTCGCGCCGGTACGCCACCACGATGTCGCCCAGCCGCTTCTCCAGGTCCTTGAGGTCCTTGGAGAGACAGAGGATCGCCATGACCTCCGAGGCCACCGTGATGTCGAACCCCGTCTGCCTGGGGAACCCGTTGGCCACGCCCCCGAGGCTCACCACCATGTCGCGGAGCGCGCGGTCGTTCATGTCCATGACCCGGCGCCAGACGATGCGCCGCTGGTCGATGTCGAGAGCGTTGCCCCAGTAGATGTGGTTGTCGATCATGGCGCTCAGCAGGTTGTGGGCGCTGGTGATCGCGTGGAAGTCGCCCGTGAAGTGGAGGTTCATGTCCTCCATGGGCACGACCTGCGCGTAGCCGCCCCCCGCCGCCCCGCCCTTCATCCCGAAGTTCGGGCCCAGGGAGGCCTCGCGGATGCACACCACCGCCTTCTTGCCGATGCGGTTCAGCCCGTCGCCCAGGCCCACGGTCGTCGTGGTCTTGCCCTCGCCGGCGGGCGTCGGGTTGATGGCCGTCACCAGGATCAGCTTGCCGTCCGGCCGCTCCGCCAGCCCGTCGATGAAGGGCTGGCTCACCTTGGCCTTGTCGTGCCCGTAGGGCAGCAGGCTCTCGGCGGGGATGCCGAGCTTGGCCCCGACCTCCAGGATGGGACGCTTCTGGGCCTCCCGCGCGATCTCGATGTCCGTCTTGTGCGCCATGGCCGCCTCCTGTCCCGGCGCCCTCCTAGCGCGGCCCCCCGCCCCCCGGAACGGCGATTGCGACGTGGAAGCGCCGCCTTCCGTCAGCCGCCCCCCCGGGGGCGTTTCCCATCGGCTACGGCGCCCCCTCGGGCCGCCACGCCCGCTGCCCCGGCACGTGCAGCCGCAGCCGCTCGCCCAGCCGCAGCGTGCCGGGCCGCTCCACCCAGGCCGTCACCCCCCGCCGCCCCACGGCGGCCGGCTTGAACATCTTGCCGTGCCCCGGCGCGGCCCTCTCGATGGTCCGGCTCACCTGCGTGCAGGGATGGTTCTCCATGTCCACCACCAGCGTCACCCCGTCCGGCCCCTGCAGCCGGCTCGAGGGCGGCACGTGCGTGAGGTCCGGGATGCCGCGCAGGACCACCGAGGCGCCCAGCCACCCGTAGTCCATGCCCTCCAGCCCCAGCTCGGCCGCCACCGCCGCCATCTCCTCCTCCGACACGATCGTCACCTGCCGGACGTTGGCGATCTCGGTGTTCCTCGGATGCTGCATGAGGGTGCGCGAGCAGGACGGCCGCGTGCGCCCCGCGTGCACCTCCCCCTCGTAGCCCGCGAAGGTCAGCGGCATCTCGTCCGGCACGTCCTCGCCGTGGATGATGAGGTCCGGCCCCACGGGGACGCGCATGACCCCCAGCCAGGTGATGGTGCCGTGGTGGTCGGAGGGGACGAGCGCGGGCATCCGGCGATCCGGGGGTTGCATCGCCCGCCACCATGCAACGCCCGCCCGCGGGGTGGAACCCCACCCTGCGGGCGCCTGACCCCCACGGGCACCCGCCCGCCTCCGCCGGTCAGGCCCCCGCCAGGGCAGCATCCAGGACGCGCAGGACCTCGGCCGCCCCCCCGGCGCCACCACGACCAGCCTCGGCCCCGGCGCCGCCCACCCGCGCCAGCGGGTCCGGCGCCGGCCGCAAGCGAAGGCCCCGGAAGCGCGCGTAGCCCCCGGGGTCCCAGTCGGCGCCCCCGCGCCCCGTCACGGGGCGGAGGGCTCCGGCTCCGCCGCCGCCGTCCGCCGCCCGCGCGTCTTGGGGATGGCGGTGATGCTGGCCCCCCCGCCCGGAAGCTGCGGCGGGCGCGGGGCGGCGTCGTCGCCCCGGTTGAGCGGTTCGCCGCTGATGACGCGCGTGATCTCCGACCCCGTCAGCGTCTCGTATTCCAGGAGCCCCCTGGCCAGCCGCTCCAGGTCCTCGCGCTTCTCGGTCAGGATGCGCCTGGCGGTCTCGTAGCCCTCGTCCACCAGCCTCTTGACCTCCGCGTCAATGCGCTCCTGCGTGTCGGGCGAGATGTTGGAGGGCGCGTTGTAGGCCCCCAGGAACGACTCCCGCTCGTTGGCCAGGTCCACCATGCCGAGCTGCGGCGAGAAGCCGAACTGCGTCACCATGGCCCGCGCGATGCGCGTCACCTGCTGGATGTCCGACGCCGCCCCGCTCGTCACCTGCTCCGGCCCGAAGGTCAGCTCCTCCGCCACCCGGCCCCCCATCGCCATGGCGATCTTCGAGCGGTACTTGGTGTAGCTCACCGAGAGCTGGTCGCGCTCGGGCAGCGACAGCACCAGCCCCAGGGCGCGGCCGCGCGGGATGATGGTCGCCTTGTGGATCGGGTCGTGCTGCGGCACGTTGAGCCCCACCACCGCGTGCCCCGCCTCGTGGTAGGCGGTCAGCCTCTTCTCGTCCTCGCTCATGACCATGGAGCGCCGCTCGGCCCCCATCATGACCTTGTCCTTGGCCGACTCGAAGTCGATCATGGTCACGAAGCGCCGCCCGACGCGCGCGGCCATCAGGGCCGCCTCGTTGACGAGGTTGGCAAGGTCCGCGCCCGAGAAGCCGGGCGTGCCGCGCGCGATGATCCTCAGGTCCACGTCCGGCCCCAAGGGCACCTTGCGGGCGTGGACGCCCAGGATCTTCTCGCGCCCCTTGATGTCGGGGTTGGGCACCTGGACCTGCCGGTCGAAGCGGCCGGGCCGCAGCAGCGCGGGGTCGAGCACGTCCGGCCGGTTGGTGGCCGCGACGATGATGATGCCCTCGTTGGCCTCGAAGCCGTCCATCTCCACGAGGAGCTGGTTGAGCGTCTGCTCCCTCTCGTCGTTGCCGCCGCCGTAGCCCACGCCGCGCGACCGGCCGACCGCGTCTATCTCGTCGATGAAGACGATGCAGGGCGCGTTCTTCTTGGCCTGCTCGAACATGTCGCGCACGCGGCTGGCGCCCACGCCCACGAACATCTCGACGAAGTCCGAGCCCGAGATGGTGAAGAACGGCACGCCCGCCTCGCCCGCGATGGCGCGCGCGAGCAGCGTCTTGCCGGTGCCGGGGGGGCCCACGAGCAGCGCGCCCTTGGGGATCTTGCCCCCCAGGCGCGAGAACTTCTGCGGGTTGCGCAGGAACTCGACGATCTCCTCCAGCTCCTCCTTGGCCTCGTCGATGCCGGCCACGTCGTCGAAGGTGACGCGCCCGTGCTTCTCGGTCAGGAGCTTCGCCCGGCTCTTGCCGAAGCCCATGGCGCCCCCGCGCCCGCCCCCCTGCATCCGGTTCATGAAGTAGACCCAGGCCCCGATCAGCAGGATGATGGGCAGGAGCGACAGGATGAACGAGGAGAAGAACCCCTGCTCCGGGCTCTCGGCCCTGACCGGGACGCCGGCGTCCAGGAGGAGCTGCGTGACCTGCGCGTCGGGGGGCAGCGTGGTGGAGTAGGTGCGGCCGTCCGTGCCCTGGAAGCGCACCTCGTCGCCCCGGATGGTGACGGAGGCGACCTGGCCGGACTCCACGGCGGACACGAAGTCCGAATAGGCGCGGGTGGAGCCCGCCGCGGGCCCCGCGCCGCCCGAGAACATCTGGAAGAGCGCGAGGACGAGGAGGAACAGGACGACCCAGAAGGCGATGTTGCGCGCGTTGCCCAAAGACGGAGACTCCCTTCGCGTGGGGGAGCCCCGCGCGTCCCCGCGAAGATAAGGGTTCGGCGGGGGGGTTCAATGCGAAAGGGGCGCCACGGTTCCGCGAGCGGCGGGGCCTGGCCGGGGGGGCCGCCCGGCGCCCTACCCGAAGCTCCCCGCGCCCGCGAAGCGCATCCCGCCGGGGGGCCGGGCCCGCCCCGGATGGCGCCCCTCCGGCGCCACCCTCACCCTGTCCCCCTCCGGGCTCACGCGGCAGCCCGCCAGCGTGGCGGCCCGTCCCCCGGCCACCACGGCCGCGAGCCGCCTGAGCGACTCCCAGCGCGGCCGGGCCTCGCCCCCGCCCACCCACATGAGCGCCGCCGCCAGGACGCGCCCAGCCGTGTCGTCGCGCTCGACCGAATGGAGGAGCCACAGCCTGGGCAGCAGCAGGTCGGCCCCCTCCTCGCGCACCTGCTCGGCGGCCAGGCGCCGCGCCTGCCCCACCAGCGAGGCCCGCGCCCGCCCCATGTGCCCGGCCGTCCGCACGAGCCTGTCCCGCGTCAGGCCCAGCCCCGCCAGCGCCCCCATCATCGCCCGCGCGCGCGCCCGGTCGAAGCGGGGGTCGTCGTTGCTCGGGTCCTCGACCCAGGGGATGCCCCGCGCGCGCAGCCAGTGCCGCAAGGCCTCGCGCGCGATCCCCAGGAAGGGCCGCTCCCAGGCCACCCCCTCGGCGTCGAAGGAGGCCGGCATCCCCGCGAGCCCGTCCACCCCCGACCCCCGCGCCAGCCGCAGCAGCACCGTCTCGGCCTGGTCGTCCAGCGTGTGCCCGAGCAGCACCGAGGCCGCCCCCTGCCCTCGCGCCCAGGCGCCGAGCAGCCCGCGCCGCGCCTCGCGCGCCCGCGCCTGGAGGTTGCCGCGCCCCGCCCCGTCCCAGGCCAGCGTGGCATGGGCCACGCCCAGCGCCGCGCAGGCCCGCGCCACCCCCTCCGCTTCCGCCCTCGACCCCTCGCGCAGGCCGTGGTCCACCGTGGCCGCGACCACGGCCCTGCGCCCCACGGCCACCGCCGCATGGAGCAGCGCCACCGAGTCCCCGCCCCCCGACACCGCCACCGCCAGCGGCCCCGGCACGCGGTCCGCGTCGAGCGCGTCGCAGACCCGGCCGACCGCCCCCTCCGGCGTCACGCCCCTACGGGCACTGGAGCCGCGCCCGCTCCGCGTCCGCCTCCAGGACCTCCGGCGCCGCCGGGAACCGCGCCCTGACCTCCCCCAAGGTCACGCAGGCGTCCGGCACCTGCCCCAGCGCTCCCAGGGTCCGCCCCAGCCCCACCAGGGCCCCCGCCGCCGCCTCCCCCGCCGGGTCGGCCGAGAAGCTCTCCAGGTAGGCCCGCGCCGCGTTGCTGGCGTCCCCTAGCCCCTCGAGGGCCTCGCCACGGGCCGCAAAGGCCCCGCCGCTGAGGGGGCTGCCCGGATAGGCCGCAAGGAAGGCCGCAAGGAGGTCGGCGGCGCCGCGAAAGTCACCGGCGGCGAGCGCCCCCGTCGCCCGCTCGTAGTCCGCCCGCTCGCTCACGGCCAGCTCCGGCCCCGCCGCCGCCGGGGGCTCCTCCGCCACGGGGATCGCCGCCGCCCCGTCCACGCCCCCCAAGGGCGGCGTGTCCCCCAGCAGCGACACGTCGCAGCCCTCCTCCAGCTCGCAGATGCGGAACTCCAGGTCGCCCAGCCGGTTGGTGCCGTCCGTGACCACCCGGTTGACGCGGAACTCCATCTCCTCCGCCTTGGCCGTCAGGTCCGCCAGCGCCGCCTCCACGGCCGCCAGCCGCTCCAGCCCCGTGGCCCCGCCCAGCGCCGCGCCCCCCCCGCCCCCGCCCTGCACCAGCGCGTTGAGGCCCTCGATCTCCCCCGCCACCCGCGCGATCTCGGCGCGGATGTCGGCGATGGTCGCGGGGTCCGCCTGCGCCAGGGCCACGCCGGGCAGGGCCGCCAGGAGGAGCGCCCACCTCATCAGCTCACCGCCCCGAGCGAGATCACCGTCACCGCGCGGCGGTTCTGCGCGTAGCACGACTCGTCCGAGCAGGCCGCCACCGGCCTCTCCTTGCCGTAGCTGATGGTGCGCAGCCTCCCGCCCGGCACCCCGCGCGAGATCAGGTACTCGCGCACCGCGTTGGCCCGCCGCGCCCCCAGCGCCACGTTGTACTCCCGCGTGCCCTGCTCGTCGGCGTGCCCCTCGACCACCGCCAGCGTGGCCGCGTTGGTCATGAGCCACTGCGCCTGCCCGTCCAGCACCCCCATGGCCTCGGCCGTGAGCGTGCTCTGGTCCACCGCGAAGAACACGCGGTCGCCCACCGTCGCCTGGAAGTAGGCCGGCGAGGTCGGGTCGCGGGCCGACCCGGGGACCACGCCGCCCGGCAGGCCCCCCGCGCCCGGCAGGCCGCCGGCGCCCGGGGCGCCGCCCCCCGCGCCGCCCCCGCCGAAGCGGTCGGGCCGCGTG
>ERZ1066123.375-NODE-375-length-34365-cov-7.164879_pt1 | contig 34365 bp, 26 predicted proteins | sample MGYA00382770_ERZ1066123 | MGnify/ENA primary metagenome ERZ1066123 (study PRJEB33369, sample SAMEA5778353) | biofilm metagenome | biome: Industrial cooling water; feature: Water cooling tower basin; material: Biofilm | place: United Arab Emirates | collected...
TGCTGAAGGTGTTCAGCAAGATGGGCATCAGCACGCTGATGAGCTACCGCGGCGCGCAGATCTTCGAGGCGATCGGGCTCGGCAAGGCGGTCGTGGACCGGTACTTTACCGGCACCCCGAGCCGGATCGACGGCATCGGCCTGACGGAAATCGCCCGCGAAGCCCTCGCCCGCCACGAGTTCGGCTACCCCGCCAACCCGCTCGACGCGACGACCGAACTCGACGGCGGCGGGGAGATCATGTGGCGTCGCCGCGGCGAGCACCACATGTGGAACCCGGAGACGATCCAGAAGCTGCAGCACTCCGTCAAGAAGGAGAGCTACGACAGCTACAAGGAGTTCGCCGCCGCCGCCAACGACGAGAGCGAAGTCCTCTGCACGCTCCGCGGCATCCTCGGCGTGAAGAAGGCCCGCAAGTCCATCCCGCTGCACCTCATCGAGCCGGCGAAGGAGATCGTCAAGCGGTTCTTCACCGGGGCCATGAGCTTCGGCAGCATCAGCAAGGAGGCCCACGAAACGCTGGCGATTGCCCTCAACCGCGTCGGCGGACGCAGCAACACCGGCGAGGGGGGCGAAGACCCGATCCGGTTCAAGCGCGAGTCGAACGGCGACCTCCGCGGTAGTGCCATCAAGCAAGTCGCGAGCGGCCGGTTCGGCGTGACCGCGAACTACCTCGCCAACGCGATCGAGATTCAGATCAAGATGGCCCAGGGCGCGAAGCCCGGCGAAGGGGGCCAACTGCCGGGGCACAAGGTCGACAGCGCCATCGCGAAAACCCGGTACAGCACCCCCGGCGTGGGCCTGATCTCCCCGCCGCCGCACCACGACATCTACTCCATCGAAGACCTCGCGCAACTGATCTTCGACCTGAAGAACTCGAACCCGCACGCGGAAATCTCGGTCAAGCTCGTCGCCGCGTCCGGGGTCGGCACCATCGCGGCCGGCGTGGCGAAGGGGTACGCCGACCGCATCCTGATCTCCGGCGACTCGGGCGGCACCGGGGCCTCGCCGCTGTCGAGCATTCGCCACGCGGGGATTCCCTGGGAACTCGGCCTCGCGGAAGCCCAGCAAGTCCTCGTCCGCAACGGCCTCCGCGGTCGGGTCCGGGTGCAGACCGACGGCCAGATGAAGACCGGCCGGGACGTGATCATTGCCGCCTGCCTCGGGGCGGAAGAGTACGGCTTCGCCACAGCCCCGCTCATTGCGATGGGCTGCATCATGATGCGGAAGTGCCACCTGAACACCTGCCCCGTCGGCATCGCCACGCAAGACCCGGTGCTGCGGGCACAGTTCCAGGGGACGCCGGAACAGGTGGTGAACTACCTCTTCTACGTCGCCGAGGAGGTCCGCGAACTGCTCAGCGAGATGGGCTTCCGCACGTTGGACGAGATCGTCGGGCGGACGGACCTGCTCGCGCCGAAGGACATCTCCTGGCACTGGAAGGCGAAGCACGTCAACCTGAACGCGCTGCTGGAGCGGCCGTCCGTGCCGCAGGGGAGCCCGCCGCGGTGCGTCGAACGCCAGCCGGACGTGCTCGCCGAGCAGCTGGACTGGGACCTCATCAAGGCGTGCAAGGACGCGATCGAGACGCAGAAGCACGTACAGATCGCGTCCCCGGTGACGAGCCGGAACCGGACGGTCGGCACGCTGCTCAGCTACTTCGTCACCGCGAAGCACGGCGAATGCGGCCTGCGCGAAGACACCATCGACGTCCAGTTCACCGGCATGGCCGGCCAGAGCTTCGGCGCGTTCGTCACCCGCGGCATCACGCTCCGGCTCCGCGGCCTGGCCAACGACTACGTCGGCAAGGGGCTGTCCGGCGGCAAGCTCGTCGTCACCCCGCCCGCGGACGCGGGCTACAAGCCGGAAGCGAACGTCGTCGTCGGGAACGTCGCCCTCTACGGCGCGACCGGCGGCGAAGCCTACTTCCGCGGCCTCGCCGGCGAGCGGTTCGCCGTCCGGAACTCCGGGGCGAAAGCGGTCGTCGAGGGCGTCGGCGACCACGGGTGCGAGTACATGACCGGCGGCGTCATCGTCGTCCTCGGCCCGACGGGCCGCAACTTCGCGGCCGGCATGAGCGGCGGGTTCGCGTTCATCTACGACCCCGACGGAACCTTCCGCGAGCAGTGCAACCTCGAGATGGTCGACCTCGTCCCGGTCACGGAGTACAAGGACATCGGCACCCTCAGCAACCTGCTGAACCGGCACGTCCTGTACACCGGCTCCGAACTCGCGAACGGGATCGTCAACGATTTCGACGAGGAACTCGGCAAGTTCGTGAAGGTCTACCCCCGCGACTACCGCCGGGTGCTGGAGCAAAGCAAGGTCGTGCAACGGCAGTGGGAACTCGTGAATGGTTGATTCTGGTAGGGTGGTGTCGAGCCGGCTTTGCGGCGAAGACCCACCGAACTGGCAACGAGTCCATGCCCGGACCGGTGGGTCTTCGCCGCAAAGCCGGCTCGACCCACCCTACAAGGCAGAAATTCTCACCAGAGGAAGGAGGGGTCCGGGTCCGGTCTGCGGTCTGAACTGACCGCCGACCACCGACCACTGACCGCTAAGAAGATGGCCGATCCCCGCGGGTTCCTCAACATCGAACCCCAGAAGCTGATGCCCCGTCCGGTCCACAAGCGGACCAAGGACTACGGCGAGCTCTACCAGCCGATGCCGGCCGAGGGCATCCGCGCCCAGGCGACGCGGTGCATGGACTGCGGCATCCCGTTCTGCCACACCGGCTGCCCGCTCGGGAACCTCATCCCGGACTGGAACGACCTCGTCCACCGCGACCGGTGGGAGGAGGCGCTGAAGGCGCTGCACGACACGAACAACTTCCCGGAGTTCACCGGCAAGACGTGCCCCGCCCCGTGCGAGGCGTCGTGCGTGCTCGCGATCCCCGGCCTGCCGGTGACGATCAAGAACATCGAGTGCGCGATCGTCGACAAGGGCTGGGAGATGGGCTGGATCAAGCCCCAGCCGCCGGCGAAGGAGACGGGCAAGAAGGTCGCCGTCATCGGCAGCGGACCCGCGGGGTTGGCCGCCGCCCAGCAACTCCGCCGGGCCGGGCACGCCGTCACCGTCTACGAGCGCGACGACCGCCTCGGCGGGCTGATGACCTACGGCATCCCCGACTTCAAGATGGCGAAGCACTACGTCGACCAGCGCATCGCCCAGATGGAAGGCGAGGGGGTGAAGTTCGTCACCGGGGCGGACGTCGGCCGGACCGTCGACGCGGCGGAACTGCGGGCGAAGGTCGACGCGGTCCTGCTCTCCGTCGGGGCGACGAAGCCGCGGGACCTGAACATCCCCGGCCGGGAGTTGAAGGGCATCGAGATGGCGATGCCGTACCTGACGCAGCAGAACCGCCGGGTGGCGGGGCTCGACATTCAGGGCGAGCCGATCCTGGCCACCGGCAAGAACGTCATCATCATCGGCGGCGGCGACACCGCGGCGGACTGCCTCGGGACGTGCCACCGGCAGGGGGCCAAGTCCGTCCTGCAGCTCGACTACAACCCCCGGCCGCCGGACAACTACAACCCGGACACGCCCTGGCCGCTGTGGCCCAAGATCCTCCGGATCTCCCCGGCCCACGAGGAGGGCGGCAAGCGCGACTGGCAGATCAAGACCAAGCACTTCGCCGGCGACGAGCACGGCCGGGTGAAGGAACTGCACGGCGTCCGCGTCTACCAGTACTTCGACGACAACGGCGACCGCCAGTTCGAGGAAATGCACGGCTCGGACATCGCGTTCCCGTGCGACCTCGTCCTCCTCGCCATCGGCTTCAGCGGCCCCGAGAACAGCCTCCCCGCTGCCTTCGGCGTGAAGCTCAGCGAGGGCGGCGCGATCCAGTCCGACCGCAAGTACATGACCTCGCAGCCCGGCGTCTTCGCCGCCGGCGACTGCCGCCGCGGGCAATCGATCGTGGTGTGGGCTATCGCCGAGGGCCGCGAGGCCGCCCGGCACATGGACGAGTTCCTGACCGGCAAGGCGAGCCACCTCGCTGCTCGCGATCGCTCGCCGTTGCAGTTGATTTGATCGGTAGGGTGGGTCGAGCCGCTTCGGCGAAGACCCGCCGGAATGGCTCGACCCACCCTACGAAACCGATCGGGCCGTTTACTCCAACTCCTTCCGCGGCGGGGCGTTCTTTGCCTTCCGCACCAGTTCGACGAACTCCTTGCGGTGCCCGCCCGGGTCGTTGTCGAGACACGTCTCGGCCGCCGCGATGACGCGGTCGTAGCTGGACGCGCCCTTCTCTTTCGTGTCGCGGAGCAGCATCGCGAACTCGGCGACGGCGGCGGCGAACTTGAAATCCGGCGGCATCTCGGTGGCGAAATCGGCCGCGGGCATCGGGTGGACGACTTCCTTGCTCTTGTCGCCGTCCGGGGCCTTGTACCGGAACTTCACCGTCAGCCACTCGTCGCTGCCGCGGTCGACGGGCTTCGCCGGCTCCTGGTACTTCAGCGGGTCGACGCCGGGGAGGTCGATCTTCACCCCGGCCGGCACGACTTCGTACATCGCCGTGACCGTGTGCCCGGACCCCATCTCGGCGGCGTCCTTGGTGTCGTCCTTGAAGTCTTCCGCCTTGAGCAGCCGGTTCTCGTACCCGATCAGCCGGTACGCCGTCACCATGCGGGGGTTGAACTCGACCTGCAGTTTCACGTCTTTCGCCACGGTCACGAGGGCGGCCCCTTGCTCGACGAACACCTTGCGGGCCTCCCGCTCCGAGTCGATGTAGACGTGGTAGCCGTTCCCGTGGTTCGCGAGCTCTTTCATCTTCTGGTCCTTCAGGTTCCCCATCCCGAAGCCGACGACGGACAGGAACACGCCGGACTTGCGGTGCTGCTCGATCAGTCGGACGAGTTCGGCGTCGCTCGTCTGGCCGACGTTAAAGTCGCCGTCGGTGCAGAGGATGACGCGGTTCTCCCCGCCCGGAATGAAGTGCGCCTTCGCCTGCCGGTACGCGAGCGTAATCCCCGCCTCCCCGTTGGTGCCGCCGCCGGACTGGAGTTCGGTGATGCGGGAACGGATGATCGCCTTCTGGTGTCCCCGCGTCGCGGGCAGCCGGAGGCTGGTGCCGCTCGCGTAGGTCACGATGCTGACGGAGTCCTTCGCGGCCAACTGGTCGACCAGCATGAGCAGCGACTTCTTCACCAGCGGCAGGCGGTTGTCCGCTTCCATCGAGCCGGACACGTCGACGAGGAACACGAAGTTCCGGGCCGGCAGGTTGGCCCGGTCGACGTCTTTCGCCTTCAGCCCGATGCGGACGAGGTGGTGCTTCGGCTGCCACGGGCACGGGGCGATGGTGGTGGTCATCGAGACGGGGTCGGCCCCCGCCGGTTGCGGGTAGGTGTACGAGAAGTAATTGACGAACTCGGCGGCGAACACCGCGTCCTTCGGCGGCAGTTTACTCCGGTCGAGGTAGCGGCGGACGTTGCTGTAGCTGGCCGTGTTCACGTCGGTGGAAAACGTCGACAGCGGGTTCGACCGGGCGGCGAGGAAGGCGTTGTCGACGATGCGGCCGTACTGCTCGGCGTTCAGGCGGTTGTAGGCGTCCCCGCCGCTCGACGAGAGGAGTTTGCTCCGCGTCGCGCCGGACCGGCCGTCTCCGCCCGCGCTGGCACCCGACATGAACGCCCCGGTCGTGCCCTCCAGCCCGCCGGTGAACTCTGCCGTCAACCCCGGCGGTGCAACGACGTCGACCGGCGTGTTGGCCAGTTTCTCCGTTTGGCTATCGAGACTCGTCACGCTCGGGAGTTCCGGTTCGAGACCGACATCCGGGTTCGACAGGTCCGGGAACTCGTCGTGGAGTTGCACCGGTTCGACCAGTTGCTCGTCCTGCGGCGGGGGCGATGCCTGTGCCACCTCCGCCGGCTTCTGTCCCCCGCACCCCACGAGGGGCACGGCGACGCCGAGTGCAAGCAGAAATGCGAGTGCGGCGGCAGTCGCGCGGCGGGGCCGCGCCGACGCGCGGGGCGACGGAGACATGGGAATCCCTCACAACGAACGGGAAGGTGGGCGTCCGAATCTAGCTGACGTGGTTTGCGAGTCCACGCTATTCCGACGCGGGGTCGAAGTGAAAAGTTCCCCGGAAAAGTGTCGACACCCCGGCGATGTCGGCGGCGGTCACTCCGTTGCGGACGAGGACCAGTTCCCGCAGGTTCGCCACGTACGGCGAGCCGAGCAGCACGCGGACGCCGTCCGGCCCGATCCGGTTCCCGGTCAGGTCGAGCCGGGCGAGGTGCCCGAGGTGCGGGCACCCGGCGAGTTCCCCGACGAACGGCGCGACCGCGACCAGACGGACCTCGCGGAGCGGCGTCAGGCGAAACAGACTGGCCCCGAGGCTAATGAACGCCCGGCCGCTGAGGGACATCCCCTCCACGAACCCGCGGCGAAAGAGGAGGTCTTTCGCGCCCCACGGGGCGAACTGGGTGTGAGCGGCGGGGCGTAAGCCCGCCGTGACGGGGTCAGTATCTCCGCGGCGGGCTAACGCCCCGCCGCTCGCCTCGCCCAGTTGCCCCCGGATCCACGCCCCCCGTGGGTCACCCCTACTCTCGCACCAGTCCGCGAATCGAAGTCGTGGTTCGTCCGCGTCCGGGTCCGCGAGGACGGCGTCCAGCAGCCGCCGTTCGTCCGGGTCCATCGCCGGCAACCGCAACGCGAACGGCGGGGGGGCGAGCAACTCCGCCGGGAACGGAGCCCGCGCGGACGGGAGCCGGGCCATTCGCGCCAGCGCCGCGTCGGTGAGCTGTCCCGCCAGTCGCCGCAACATAGCATGACCCCGGACTACAGAAGCGGCCGACACGATACGCTGGCTCGTCGCACCCCGTCAACGGAACCCACTCATGCTCGCCCTTTACGACCAGATTCAGGACGCGGCCGCGTCCGTCCGCCAGCGGTGGGCCGGCACGCCGACCGTCGGCATCATCCTCGGCACCGGGCTCGGCAACCTCGCGGACGACATCGAGGCGGAAGCCGCGTTGCCCTACGAGACGATCCCGCACTTCCCGTCGTCGACGGCCCCGTCCCACCAGGGCAAGCTCGTGTGCGGCAAGCTCGGGGGGAAGACCGTCGTCGCGATGCAGGGGCGGTTCCACTTCTACGAGGGGTACACGCTCCAGCAAATCACCTTCCCCGTGCGGGTGATGAAGGCCCTCGGGTGCGGCGTGCTGATCGTGTCCAACGCCTGCGGCGGCATGAACCCGCAGTACGCCCGCGGCGACATCATGCTGATCGAGGACCACATCAACCTGCTCGGCGACAACCCGCTCATCGGGCCGAACGACAGCCGGCTCGGCGAACGCTTCCCGGACATGTGCTACACCTACGACCGCGAACTGCTGGCCCTGGCGAAGCGGATCGCACTCGAAGAGAAAATTCCCGTGCAGCAAGGCGTCTACGTCGCGGTGACGGGGCCGAACCTGGAGACGCGGGCGGAGTACCGCTTCCTGCGGACGATCGGCGCGGACGTGGTCGGCATGTCCACCGTGCCGGAGGCGATCGTCGGCGTCCATTCCGGGATGCGGAACCTGGGGCTGTCGGTGATTACCGACGTGTGCCTGGCGGACGCGCTGAAGCCGGTGAGCCTGCCGGAGATCATCGCGACGGCGCACGAGACAGAGCCGCGGTTGCGGGCGCTCGTGCGGCGGGTCGTGGCGGAGTTGTAAGCCTGCCGTCAGTCGATCAGCTTGTTGAGCGGGAACTCGACGATCCCGCTCGCGCCGGCCCGCTTCAGTTCCGGGATGATGCGTCGCACCACGTCCTCGTCGAGAATTGTCAGCAGGTCCACCCACTCGGGGTCGGACAGCGTGGACATCGTCGGCTTCTGCAGCGCGGGCAGCACCGAGAGCACCCGTTGCACGTCCGCCTTGCGGACGTTCATCATCAGGCCGACCTTGTTCTCGGCGGCCATCGCCCCGCGGAGCATCATCACCAGGTCGTCCATCTTCCGCCGCTTCCACGGGTCGGCGGCGGCGGCGGGGTGGGCGATGAACCGCGTCGTGCTCTGCAGGATGTCGCAGACGATCCGGAGGTTGTTCGCCTTCAGCGAGCTCCCCGTCTCGGTCACTTCGACGATAGCGTCCGCGAGGCGTGGCGGCTTGACCTCCGTCGCGCCCCAGGAAAACTCGACCTCCGCGGTGACGCCGTGGGAGGCGAGCCACTTCCGCGTGATGTTCACGACTTCCGTCGCGATGCGCTTGCCTTGCAAGTCTTTCGGCTCGCGGATCGGCGAGTCGTTCGGCACCGCCAGCACCCACCGCACGGGCCGCCGGCTCACCTTGCTGAAGACGAGTTCCGCCAGTTCCTCGACCTTCGCGTCGTTCTCGATGACCCAGTCGTGCCCGGTCAGCCCGCAGTCGAGCGAGCCGTTCTGGACGTAGCGGGCCATCTCCTGCGCGCGGATGAGCGTGCAGTGGATCTCGGCGTCGTCGATGTTCGGGTAGTAGCTGCGGCTGGCGAACGTGAGCTTGTAGCCGGCCTTGCGGAACAGGTCGGCGGTCGCTTCCTGGAGGGAGCCCGCGGGGATGCCGAGTTTCAGAACGGTGTCGCTCATCGGGAGAGAAGTCCGGATCTCAAGAAGTTTTGCCCTCTGCGACTTCTTCCCCCTCCCCCTTGAGGGGGGAGGGTTGGGGAGGGGGTGAAGGCTTCGACCCAGGGGAGCCCCCCACCCCCACCCTAACCCTCCCCCCTCAAGGGGGAGGGGACCAGAAGGAAATGCGATGGGGCTCAGTGCATCTCAGCGTCAATATACGGATCGGGCCTCACCGCGACGCGCTGACTTTGCCGCGCGGCTCCGTGCGGGTGTAGACCATCAGCATCATCGCGGTCATCAGCTTTCCGCGCACTTCCAGCGGGTACCACCCGATCACCTCGGGCGGGCCGAACCCTTCCGTCAGGTTCGGCGGCAACGGGCCATCGTTGAGCACATACGCCTTGTCCACGTCCGTGAGGTGCTGGGCCGGCGTCGTGAAGTGGCTCGGCCGGGTCGCGCCGTCGATCTGGCGGGCGTCGGCCCCGGCGAACCGCATCAGGGCGGTCCACTGGTAGTTCGTGACGTACATCGGCATCTTCCCGTGCGCGTTCGCGTCGGACGCCGCCTTCATCGCGAGGTCGAGCTTCACCGCTTGCCGGGTGATGCGGTCGTGTTGCGGCGGGAAGAAGCTCAGCGGGTGGACGAGGTGGGCCGTCACCAGCAGCACGCACGCGGCGGGGATCGCAAACGTGCCGACGGTCGTCCACTTCAGCCAGGGCTTTTCCCGGGCGACCCGGTCGAACCAGTCCGCGGCGATCGGCCAGCACGAGACGAAGCACGCCAGACCCCAGTTCCCTTCGAGCGGCCCGCGGGTCGCCTTGTACAGGAAGAACGCGAACGGGATGGCGAACATCGCGGCGCACGCCCGCATCTTCGGCTCGGCGGCGAGGCGACGCCAGTTCCACGCGACGATCGGCAGCAGCAGGAACGGCAGCGTGCCGACGAGCAGGATCTGCATCCCGGCGAACTCGGCGAACGGCTTGATTCCCGGCGTCTTCGCCACCATCGCGTGGTTCCACTGGAACTTCATCGGCGCGAAGTCCCGCTCGATGTTGAACGCGATCACCGGCAGAAACACGACCGTCGCGACGACGCCTTGCAGGGCGTAGCCGGGCAGCCACGTCTTCCAGTTCGTTCGCGCCAGCACGAAGCTGACGAACCCCGCCGGCACCGCGAGCCCCGTGGTGTACTTCCCGAGCATCCCGCAGCCGAGGATCAACCCGCCGAGCGCCCACAGCCAGAGGGGGACCGGATTGGTAGGTCGGGTCGAGTCTTCGAGGCCCGACGGATGCGCAACGTCGGGCCTCGAAGACTCGACCCGACCTACAAGAGGCGTCAGCTTCCGGTGGACGACGACGAGCCACGCGACGTACAGCGACCAGAACAGGAGCAGCGGCGTGTCCGGCGTGACGATCACCGCCCCGAACGAGAACAGCGGCGTCAGCAAGAGCACCGGCACGTACTTCCGCGGCACCGCCAGCCAGCCGACCACGACGAGGACGGCGAGCGTCGTGACAATCGCGGGCAGCCGGACTGCGACGAGCGAGTCGCCGAACACCGCCGTGGACGCGCGGATCATGTACGCCGTCATCGGCGGGTGGTCGAAGTAGCTGAGTTGCGGGGTCTGGGCCCAGCACCAGTAATAGAGTTCGTCGTCGGCCGGCGGCACGACCGCGGCGAGACCGACGTATGCGGCGAAGAGGCCCGCGAGGGCGAGGCAGTACCCGATGCGCACCGGTTCCCTCCGAAATGGGGCGTCCGTCCCTGGGCCGCCGGTATACCCCACCTTGCCCCGGCCCGTCGAGTCGAGTCTGGTGGTGGTGGATCATTGAGCCACGGATGAACGCGGATGGTCACGGATCGAAGCCAGCTACTCTTTCCATTGACTCGGCCGGTCAACGATCCACAACACAGATTTCTTTCCGATCCGTGTCCATCCGTGTTCATCCGTGGCGGATTCATCGGAAGGCACAGGGTCCGCCTTGACCCCCGGCCCGCGTGTGCGGTCTAATCTCCCTACTTTCCCATCGCTGGCCAAGGAGGGTCGCGCGTGCGGACCGCCATCGTCATTCCCGCCCGGTACGCCTCGACGCGCCTGCCCGGCAAGCCGCTGCTTCGCGTCAGCGGGAAGTACCTGATCCAGCACGTCTACGAGCAAGCGGCGCAGGCGAGGTGCGACAGCGTCATCGTCGCGACGGACGACTCGCGAATCCTCTCCGCCGTCGAGAGCTTCGGCGGGAAGGCCGTGATGACCCGCGGCGACCACCCGTCCGGCTCCGACCGCGTCGCGGAAGTGGCGGAGACACTCGACGCGGACGTGATCGTCAACATCCAGGGGGACGAACCCCTTTTCGACCCGGCGAACGCGGACCTGCTCACCGACCTGCTGAAGCAAGATCCGTCGGCAGGAGTCGCCACCCTGGCCACGCCGATCCGCGACCGGGAAACGTATCTCAGTCCGCACTGCGTGAAAGTGGTGTGCGACGACACCGGGCGAGCTCTCTACTTCAGCCGCAGCCCGATCCCGATGATCCGCGACGGCGAGCCCGACTTCGCGATGACCCCGCCGCGGTTCCTCCTGCACCTCGGGGTGTACGCCTACCGCCGGGACGTGCTCTTGAAGCTGGCGAAGACCCCGCCGCACCCGCTGGAAACGCTGGAAAAACTGGAACAACTCCGGCTCATCGGCGCGGGCGGCACCATCCGCGTCGGCGTCGTGGCGCACGCCCACCGCGGCGTCGACACGCCGGGGGACTACAACGCCTTCCTGCAAGCATACCGCGAATCACGCTCGCGGATGGCGGCGTGAGACACCCCCCCGAAGCGCGAGCGAGGGTGTCTTCCGTCCCTCGCTCGCGCTTCGGGCTAGTTGTCACTTCTCGGGGGCATAAGCTAAAAGTTTGATTCCCGCCCTCAGCCTTCCTTCTCCCTCCCCCTTGAGGGGGGAGGGTTGGGGTGGGGGTGAAGGCTTCCCGAGTGGAGCGACCCCCTCCCTAACCCTCCCCCCTCCCAGGGGGAGGGGACTAGAGGCGACCTTCCAGACGAGTCCATGACGAAACACATCTTCGTGACCGGCGGCGTGGTCAGTTCGCTCGGCAAGGGCCTGACCTCGGCGTCGATTGGGATGCTCCTGGAACGACGCGGGTTGCGGGTCCGCATTCAGAAGTGCGACCCGTACCTGAACGTCGACCCCGGCACCATGTCCCCGTACCAGCACGGCGAGGTCTACGTCCTCGACGACGGGGCCGAGACCGACCTGGACCTCGGCCACTACGAGCGGTTCACGAACGCCAAGCTCGACCGCGACTGCAACTTCACCACCGGCAAGATCTACGAGTCGATCATCCAGCGCGAACGCCGCGGCGACTACCGCGGCCGGACGGTGCAGGTGATCCCGCACGTCACGGACGAAATCAAGAGCCGCATCCGCAAGCTCGCCGGGCCGGACGTGGACGTCGTCATCACCGAAATCGGCGGCACCGTCGGCGACATCGAGGGGATGCCGTTCTACGAGGCGATCCGCCAGTTCGCCCTGGAGGTGGGCAAGGCGAACTGCCTGTACATCCACCTGACGCTCGTGCCGTACCTGAAGGCGGCCGGGGAACTGAAGACGAAGCCGACTCAGCACAGCGTGAAGGAACTCCGCGAGATCGGCATCCAGCCGGACGTCCTGATTTGCCGGACGGAACGCGAACTGCCGCGCGACGAAGTCGACAAGATCGCCCAGATGTGCAGCGTCGAGCGGCGGGCGGTCATCGAGGAACGCGACAAGGAGGTCAGCATCTACGAGGTGCCGCTGTCGCTGGTCGAGAACGGGCTGGACGAGTTCATCGTCGAGAAACTGCACCTGACCCATGCGAAGACGCTCGTGATCGACGACTGGCGGGACATGCTCGAACGGGTGCGGGTGCCGAAGCACGAGGTGACGGTCGCGTTCGTCGGGAAGTACGTCAAGCACTTCGACGCGTACAAGTCCGTGTACGAGTCGCTCGGCCACGCGGGGATCGTCCACCACACGCGGGTCCGCATCCAGCGCATCGAGGCGGAACTGATCGAACGCGACGGCCCGGAGTCGGCGCTCGCGGGGGTCGACGGACTGCTCGTCCCCGGCGGGTTCGACAGCCGGGGCGTGCTCGGGAAGATCGAGGCGATCCGGTTCGCCCGCGAGTCGAAGATCCCGTTCTTCGGCATCTGCTACGGGTTGCAGTGCGCCACGATCGAGTTCGCGCGGAACGTCTGCGGGCTGACCGACGCGAACACGACGGAGGTGGACCCCGACACGCCGCACCCGGTCGTGTGCCTGCTCGACGCGCAACTGAACGTGACGATGATCGGCGGCACGCAACGGCTCGGGGCCTACGACTGCCAGGTCGTCCCGGACACGAAGGCGTTCGCGGCGTACCGGTCGGCGACGGTGTCGGAGCGGCACCGGCACCGGTACGAGGTGAACAACGACTACCGCAAGCGGCTGACGGACGCGGGGCTCGTCATCTCGGGAACGTCGCCGGACGGGTCGCTGGTGGAAATGATCGAGTTGCCGGGCCACCCGTGGTTCGTCGCGGTGCAGTGCCACCCGGAGTTCAAGTCGAAGCCGACGGCGGCGCACCCGCTGTTCCGGGACTTCATCGGGGCGGCGCTGGCGCACCGGACGGGGAAGAAGGTCTGAGGGTTAGCCGCGAGGCGGAGCCGAGCGTGGACTTCCGCCCGCGGGACGTAGTGTCACCGGGCAGGAAGTCCACGCTCGGCGTTGCCTCGCGGCTAACCTGTGGTCGTTACTTCGGCAGTTCCAAATCGACCGGCTTCACCTCGGTCGTCGCGCCCTTCGCCTCGACCGGGAACCCGAGCAGGCCTTCCTTCCCCTTGTGGAAGCCGCCCTCGTGCCAGTACACGAGCCGCCAGTTGCCGGCCGGGACGTTCTTGATCTCGAACTTCCCGTCGTCGTCCGTCACGGCGAAGTACGGGTGGTCGAACACGCGGACGCGGCCCTGCATCCAGGGGTGGATGTCGCACTTGAAGATGATCGGGGAAGTCTGGGCCTCGAACGGCTTGTCGAGCTTCTTGGACCCCCCGGACTGGAGCGTCACGTTGAACGATTCCGCCTCGGCAGAGTAGTTGATGTTGTGCGCGACCGGGGCCGAGTTCTTCACCTCCAGCGTGTCGCCGACGCGGGCCGCCACGATCCGCGGCAGGAACTGGCAGCACGGCTGGTCGATGACGTGGGCCTTCGGCGCGACCTTAACCAGATCCGGGTGGATCTTCGACGCCGGGAACTTCTCCTTCCGGTCGGTCGAGTCCGGCCGGACCCACACGACGACGTTCTTGACGCCCTTCGACTTCGGGTTCACGAGCACGTCGCTGGAGACCAGGGGCCCGTCCTTCAGGCAGTGGTCCTTGTCGGCGGTCGGCTCGATCTTCTTCGGCTCCCCGGCGGACGTCATCACGACCTGACCCTTGATCGTCACCCACTCCCCGTCGGCGGCGCGGGACGGGCTGAGGACGGCGGCGGACAGGGCGGTCAGCCCGGCGAAGGCGGCCAACAGGCGCAGGCGGTACATGAGCGGTCGACTCCAAGAAGGGAGGGCACGGAGGGCGGCACCCGGCCGGCGAGCGGCGGGCTACTCGTATTCTTCCGGGGAACGGGGGAGAAGGCAACCCGTCATCGCGACAGGATTCGCAGCGCCTCGGCGTGGAGTTTCCCGTTGCTCGCGAGGACGTCCGGGCGGTGGATCGTCGTCCTCCCCGTCCAGTCGGTCATCGTGCCGCCGGCCTCCTCGACGATCGGGATGAGGGCGGCCACGTCCCAGGGGTGGACGCCGGTGTCAACCATCAGTTCGGCGGAACCTTGCGCGACGAGCACGAACCCGTAGAAGTCGCCCCAGCCGCGCTGCTGGCCGGTCGCCGAGCAGAGGTCGAGGAACGCGGCTTCCTTCCCGGCCGCGCGGAACCAGTTCACCCCGGAGAAGCAGAACAGCGACTTCGCGAGGGAACCTTCCGGCGAGACGCGGATCGGCTTGCCGTCCCGGAACGCCCCGCCGCCGCGGACGGCGTGCCACATCGTTCCCAGTGCCGGCGCGAACGCGGCCCCGGCGACGCACTCGTCCCGGTACTCGACGCCGATGAGCGTGCCCCAGAGCGGGACGCCGCGGATGAACGGCTTCGTGCCGTCGATCGGGTCGATCACCCAGCGGTAGCCCGACGAACCCGGCTGGTCGCCGAACTCTTCGCCGAGGAAGCCGTCGTTCGGGAAGTGCTGCGCGACGATCTTCCGGACCAGTTCTTCCGCGGAGCGGTCGGCGATCGTGACGGGGCTGAGGTCCGCCTTCGTCTCGACGGCGACCTCGCCCTGGAAGTACCCGAGCGCGAGTTCCCCCGCTTTTCGGGCAACGTCAACCGCGAGTTCGGAACGGGTGCGGAAATCGGGGTTCATGCGAATCCGGATTGGTAGGTCGGGTCGAGTCTTCGAGGCCCGACGTTGCGACTCCCGTCGGGCCTCGAAGACTCGACCCGACCTACAAGAATTACACAGCGGGATTGGCCAACTTCGCCCGTGCATAGGCCGCACAGCCGATGATGCCCGAGTCGTCGCCCAGCGCGGCGGGAACGCATTTCACGTTCAGTTCCGAGCCGGGCAGAATACTCCGCAGCGCAAACTCCCAGACCCGCTCGCGGAACGGCTCGCCGAGCGCCCCGGCAACGCCGCCGCCCAGGACGACGACCTCCGGGCTGAGCAGGTTCACCACGCTGGCGATGCCCGCCCCGACCGCCCGGGCCGCGTCGTCGACGATCGTGACCGCGATCGGGTCGTCCTTCCCGTAAAACTCGGCCAGTTGCGAACTCTTCACCCGGTCCAGGTCCACGCCCTTCCACTCTTTCCGGACGCGCTTCGGGGCGTCGTCGAGCATCTCCTTCGCCCGCTTCATCTGGTACTTCCGCCCGGCGACGGACTCCAGCGACGTGCCGCGCCGCCAGTGGACGACGATGTGCCCGATCTCGCCGGCGTTGCCGTTGAACCCGGTGTACAGTTCGCCGTTCAGGATGAACCCGCCGCCGACGCCCGTGCCCACGAAGACGCCGAAGGCGTGCCGGGCACCCTTGGCCGCGCCGCTGACGAACTCGCCGTAGGTGCCCATCCGCACGTCGTTCTCGACGACGACGGGCCAGGTCCAGCCCGGGGGGACGTGCGACCTCACGTCCACGTCCCGCCAGTCGAGGTTCGGGGCGAAGCGTACGGTGGTGGTGTTCGGAACGATCTGACCGGGGATGCCGATGCCGAGCCCGCGGACGTGGGCGGGGTCGATTTTGCCTTCGCGAATAACGGTATCGACGGCCTGCGCGATGCGGGTGAAGACGCCGGCCGGCCCGGCTTCCGCGCCGGTGGGGTGCTTCGACCGCGCGAGGAGGTTCAGGTTCTCGTCGAAGAGTCCGGCGAGGACTTTCGTGCCGCCCAGGTCCACGCCGATCCAGTGTCCGGTGCTCATCGGTCTCCCCCGCGTTCGGCTCGACTCGGAGCTATTCTAAGCGAGTCGCCGGAAACCGGACCGCGGTTTCGGCTCGTCCGGGCAGATGGCCGCGCCCGTGCCGCATTGCGGGGGTCACCAACGCCCCCCGCACTTCGTAAAACGGCACCGATTTCGCCTGCGAGATGTCGCGATGCGCGTCCGTGTCCGTCCCGTACCCGAAGTGTTGACCCCGGCGGCCGTGCCCGGTGACGGCGTCGACGTCTGGGTCGCGCCGCTGGACGCGCGGCCGCACGACCCCGCGACCGGGATGACCGCCGACGAACGCGCCCGCGGCGACCGCTACAAGCACCCCCGCATCCGCGACCAGTTCGCCCGGGCGCGGTGCCTGCTTCGGAACGTGCTCGCGTCGTACCTCGGGTGCCGGCCGCTCGACGTGCCGATCGAGTACACGCCGGACGGCAAGCCCGTGCTCGCCGGCGGGGCACTGCACTTCAACCTGACCCACACCGAAGGGCTGGCGATCGTCGCGGTCGGGCCGGTGCGGGTCGGCGTCGATGCCGAGAAACTGCGGCCGATGCCGACGGCGGACGGTCTGGTCGACCGGTTCTTCGCAGAGCCGGAACGGGTGCAGTACCGGGAACTGCCGCCCGGCGTGCGGCCCGAGGCGTTCCTCCGCGGGTGGACCTGCAAGGAAGCGGTTCTGAAGGGCGTCGGGTGCGGGGCACGGGGGCTCGACCGGCTCGTGCTCGACCTCGACCCCCGCCGGCCGCCGCGGGTGCTGGCCCTGCACGATTCGCCGGGCACCGGCTGGTCGCTGGCGTGCTGGCACCCCGTGGACGGCTTTTTGGCCGCCATCGCGGTCGAGTCCGGAACGGCGCTGGAAGTGATTCGCTGTGAAGCGGGAGAGTAATGATGCCGCGGGTCGTGCTCGGGAGTCGGAACAAGAAGAAGCTCGGCGAGTTGCGGGAACTGCTCGCGGACGTCGTCGACGTGACCGACCTGTCGCCGTTCCCGCAGGCCCCGGCGGACATCGAGGAGACGGGCACCACCTTCGCGGAGAACGCCCGCCTCAAGGCGACGACTCTCGCGCCGCTGCTGAACGAGTGGGTGCTCGGCGAGGACAGCGGGCTCGTCGTGCCGGCGCTCGGCGGGCAGCCCGGCGTCTACTCCGCACGGTGGGCCGGCCAGCACGGCAACGACGCGGCGAACAACGCCAAGCTGCTGGCGGAACTGTCCGGCAAGTCCGGCGACGCCCGCCGAGCGTACTACGTCAGTACCGCCGCCCTGTGCGATCCGACCGGCACCGTCGTCGCGGTGGTGGAGGGCCGCTGCTGGGGCGTCATCGCGGAAACCCCCACCGGCACCGGCGGCTTCGGCTACGACCCGCTGTTCGTCATCCCCGAGTACCACGCCAGCTTCGGCGAGCTGACGGGCCGCGTGAAGCACGCCCTCAGCCACCGCGGCCGCGCGATTGCGAAGCTACGGCCGGTGCTGCGGGGGTTGTTTTGGGTGTGATTCCGTGGCGAGCGGCGGGGCGTCAGCCCGCCGTGGGAGCCCCAGAAACCCAGGGCACAAGGCGGGGTCACGCCCCCCCCCTCGCCGTCGATTGCCTCACTGGTTGAACACGAACTCCTTCGTGTTCATCAGCGCCCAGATGATGTTCTCGTAGCCGGTTCGCTTCGCCTTGTCGTGCTTCGCGAGGTGGTCGAGCGCCGCCTTCAAGTCGTCCGATGTCGGCTTCCGGGCGAACGCCCACAGGAAGATTTCCTCGATCTTCTCCGAGTCCGACCGCGTGTCCTTCGGGTTCGCGAGCTGGTCCGCCCGGCCGCCCTGACGGCCGACCTTCCCCTGGATTTCGTCGCTGTTGAGCAGGTGCAGCGCTTGCGCGAGGTTCGCGTCGGACACCCGCTCGCACTCGCAGGCGCTGATGCGTTGCGGGCGGCCGAAGACGTCCAGGAAGTACGAACTGAACGACTCGTCGGGCAGCTGGATCGCCCGGTTCGGGGCGTGCTTGTCCTTCGGCAGGCCGTTGAACCCCTGCGGGCTGTCCGCGAACTGGTTGACGGCGTCGAGCAGCACCTCGGCCTGCAACCGCTTCGGGTAGTAGCGGGCGTAGGCCTGCTTGTCGTGCTGGTTGAACTCGTTCGGCACCGCGGACAGCTGGTACGTCCGGCTCTTCACGATCGTTTTGATGAGCGCCTTCAGCGAGTACTTGTTCGCCACCAAATCAGCCGCCAAAGCGTCCAGCAGGGCCGGGTTCGACGGCGGGTTCGTGACGCGCATGTCGTCCATCGGGTCGACGATGCCGCGGCCGAAGAAGTGCGCCCAGTACCGGTTCGCGACGGCCTTCGCGAAGAACGGGTTCTTCGGGGCCGTCATCCAGTCGACCAGCTTTTGCCGGGGGTCGTCCTCGGCGGTGAACTCGGCGGCGGGGCCGTCGAGCGGCTTTGCGACGGCCGGCTTGCCGGTCCGCTTGTTGAGGATTGTCCCGGTCGTCGAGGTGAAGATGACCTGCATCCCGGCGTTCGGGTCGCGGCCGGGTTGCGGCATCTTTTTCCGGCCGAGCCGGGCAAAATACCCGGCGAGGCCCCAGTAGTCGTCCTGGCTCCACTTCTCGTATGGGTGGTGGTGGCACTGGGCGCACGTCAGCCGCTGGCCGAGGAACACCTGGCTGAGGTCGTCGACGAACTGCTCGGGCTTTTCCAATTCCTTGTACCACACCACCGGCGGGTTCTTCGTCTCGTCCCCGGTCGCGCCCAATACTTGCCGGGTGAACTCCGAGTACGGCATGTCGGCGGCGACTGCCTCGCGGATCCAGGCGTGGAACGCGAACGTCCCGGCGGCGCGGGTCGCCTCGTTCCGGCGCTTCACCCGGAGCACGTCGGCCCACTTGTTCGCGAAGTAGTAGGCGTACTCCGGGCTGTCCAGCAACTTGTCCACCAGCTTCGACCGCTTGTCGGACGCCTTGTCCGCGACGAACTCCGTCACCTGCTTCGGCGTCGGCAGCGTGCCGGTGATGTCCAGCGACACCCGGCGGATGAACTGCTCGTCCGTGCAGACGTCCGACGGCACGAGCCCGAGTTCCTTCCACTTGGCGGACGTGTGCTTGTCCACGACCGTCTGTTCCGGGAACTGCCACGCGGGCGTCGGCACGCCGAGCGGCACCGTGGAGCGGAAGACCGCAACTTGACCTTGATAGCGGGCCATGATCGCGGCTTGTCCGCTGTGGATCTGCGTCTTCACAAGGCCGTTGCCGTCCACGGTCGCGATCTCGGGGTCGTTCGTCTCGAACTGCGCCCGGCGGGTGATGTCCTCGACGGTGCCGTCGGAATAGTGGGCGTACACCGCGATTTGCTGCTGGTTCCGCCGGGTCATGACGCGGGAATCGGGGAAGACGCTGATCGTCGTCACGGTCGGGTCGGCGGCGGTGCCGTAGGGCATCCCGGCGGCGATCCACCGGCGGAGGAGCTTGTACTCGTCGGTGCCGGTGTCCGTCTTCTTGCCGCCGCCGTGGGGCACGATCCCGGCGGCCTTCGTCAGCAGCAGCGACGCATCCGGTGCGGTCGGCATCAGCCGGCGGCCGCGACCTTCCTTCACGAGATAGGCGTAGTCGGACTCCGGGTCGAACCCGAGCAGCGACAGGCGAAAGCCGTTCTGCCCGGACTGCTTGCCGTGGCACCCGCCGCTGTTACAGCCGAGCTTCGTCAGGATCGGCTCGACCTGGTTCGGGAAGTTGAGCGGCAGGTTCTCGCCGAAGCGTTCGCTGGTCGCGGGGACTTTCGCGGTCTTGCCGCCGAACGTGGCGACGAGTTCCGTCGTGCCGTTCGCCTTGGGAGACACCCGGCCCGTCGGCGTGATCGCGAACGTCTTGCCGTCCGCCGCCGCGAACTGGGCCGCGTGCGTGATGTCCTGCGACCGCCCGTCCGTCAGGGTGGCCGTCACGACGAGTTGGGTCGTGTCGTCGGCGGACCGCAGTGCGACCTTCGCGGGGTGAATCGCAATCGCGGCCACGGTCGCCGGGTTAGGCGGGTAGGGCGACACCGCCTCGGCGGCCCAGGCCGGGGTGGCGAGCAAAACCGCAACGAACGCGGGGCGGAAGGCGGGCATCGGATGGCCCCTCGGGGGGAGGGAAGGAGAATCGCGACGGTCGGCGGCCGACCGTGAAGGTAGGTGCGTCTATCTTCGCCTAATATGACCCCGTCCGCAAGGGGCGAACCGGAGGTTGGACGTGGACGAATACTTGTGCGTGACGACGATCGGGCGACCCGGCGAATCCGAAGCGGCGTTCCGCGCACGGCTCACCGCGTTCTGGTCGCACTTCCTGCGAAGCTTTCCGGACGACTACGAGCAGGTCTACGCGGAGGCGACCGCCTTCGGCACCGACGACGGGTGCGTGTCGCGGCAGTACATGGTGGGGGCGGAGGCCGTGGCGTTGCTGACGCGGGAGCTGGAAGCCGGGGGCATCGCGTTCGCCCCCGTGGACGCGGACGAGGTGTACTCGCGGTACGAGGCGAGCGGTTCGGAGTGGTTCCAGATCCCGCACTGATCGCAATCGTGGCCGGAACCGAGCCCGATGGCTTGTGCTACGGAGCAGTCGTCCGACCGGTCGGGTGGGTTCAGGGTGAAGAGCCGCGTTCGCGTTCGATCCAGTACGTCTGCTTGTGGCCGCGTGCTGTGAACTCGGCGACCACTCGCTCGGCTTCGTCTCGGGTCAAATGCTCGCGGACGAGGAATGAGTTCCCGGTGTCATCGGTTCGCCAGACCGAAAAACTTGGTGTGAACCGTGTTGAATCATCATCCGGCATTGCTGTGCAGTCCCACGATCCGTGATTGCGGACTCGGATTTATACGACACGCACATGGCCCGAAGGATAGCCGCCCTCCCAACCAACCGGCCATCGCCCGTCGTCGTACCACGTTAGAAGCCCGCAGAAAAATCCCGGTTCGCCGATGGATCGCTCGATTGCAGCCCAAGCCAAATCTCTTTTAATGCTGTGTGCGGCATCTCGTTCCCAGCAGATACGATCGAGATCACCGTCTGGAGCAAATCGCCCGTAGTATCGTATGAGTGGGTTGAACCGTGTTAGATCTTCGTCAATGATCCCCGCTACTTCATCAAATATCCCATCGATTTCCGCGTCCGATAAATGTTTGCGAGCGACGGACTCTGCATCATGAGTCCGATCAGACCAAAAACTCTCGTCCTGATAGAGGGGCTCGGCAGAGGCTGCGAGGACTTCGGGCAAGTGACCTGGGGAGCCGAGTCGGGTCAACATCGGAAACGTGCGAAGCCATTGGGCATACTCAGTCCGGATGATAGGCCACTGATTCACTGATCCTGCTCCGAAAAAACTGGTTCATCAGGCCGTCAGTGTGCCACGCCCTCGCACGCAAAGTCAGATCGATCACAACTTCCCCCCGTCGTCGGCGAACAGGTCGCTGACGGACTCGTTCCCGTGGATGCGGTGGATCGCGTTCGCCAGCAGCGGGGCCACGGAGATCGTCCGCAGGCACGGCAGCTTCTCCGCCTTGTCCTTGGAGAGCGGGATGCTGTCGGTGATCGCGATTTGCTCGATCGGGCAGTCGCGGAGCTTGTCGACCGCCGGGCCGACGAGCAGGCCGTGCGTCGCGCAGATGTACATCTTCTTCGCCCCGTTCTTGCGGGCGACTTCGACCGCGTTCACCATGCTGGACGCGGTCGAGATCATGTCGTCGAACACGACGACCGTCTTCCCCTCGACCGGGGCCCCGATCAGGTGGGCCGCCTTCGTCTCCGTCGGGCTGAGCCGGCGCTTGTCCACGACCGCGATCTGCCCGCCGAGCCGCCGCTGGTAGAGGACCGCCTTCTTGACGTTGCCCTCGTCCGTGCTCAGCACGACCAGATCTTCCGGCGGGATGCCGAGGGACCGGACGTGGGCGGTGATCTCCTTGACGGCGTACAGGTGGTCCACCGGGATGTTGAAGAACCCCTGAATCTGGGCGGCGTGCAGGTCCAGGCACACCACCCGGTCGGCCCCGGCGGTCGTCAGCAGGCCCGCGACGCGCTTCGCCGAGATCGGCACCCGGCCCATGTCCTTGCGGTCCTGCCGGGCGTACCCGAAGTACGGGATGACGGCCGTCACCCGGGCCGGGCTCGCCCGCTTGAACGCATCCAGAATGATGAGCAGTTCCATCAGGTTCTGGTTGACGTCCGGCGAGGTCGGCTGGACGACGAACACATCCCGACCGCGGACGTCCTCGTCGATGCGAACCGACGTTTCGCGGTCGGCGAAGTCGCCGATGTTGATGTTCCCGAGCGTCGTCCCGAGGTGCTTGGCGATGTTCTCGGCGAGCGGCTTGTTGGCCCGCCCGCTGAAGATCTTCAGCTTGCTGTTCGCGGCGTTCATGCGGCTCCTGGCTGCGCCGACCGGGAGAGGGCGGCAACACTCGTCCGGTCGGACGGCGGAATCGACCGCGTCGGCCGACCGGACAGGGTGGTATTATGGCCTCCACTTGACTTCGGGAAAGGGAGAAGAGGAGAAGAGGAGAAGAGGAGTGGAGGAGAGCAAGAATCCAGCCGAGCTCCCGCAGGCGCGGAACAGTGTTCGGACTCACTTCGATCTCGAAGTCTACCGCAAGGCGTTCAACGCCTCGATGCACCTGTTCGAACTGACGAAGCAATTTCCAAAAGAAGAAACGTACTCGCTCACGGATCAAATCAGACGGTCCTCGCGATCGGTTTGTGCGAACCTCGCCGAGTGCTGGCGAAAGCGGATTTACAAAGCGTCATTCGTTGCCAAGATCGTCGAGTGCGAGGGTGAAGCCGCGGAAACCCAGACGTGGATACAATACGCCGTGACTTGTGGCTACCTGGATCGTAGCACCGGCGCTGAAATCTTCTCGGTCTACGACGAAGTGATCCGGATGCTTGTCGCGATGCGGTCAAACCCCGACAAGTGGTGCTTTAACCCTCGAAAATCTCCACGGTAACGTTCTTCCTTCTCCTCACCTCCTTCCCTCCTCACCTCCCTTTCCATGTCAGACGAACTTCCGGCCGACCTCCGCGATCACCTCGCCCTGGCGCTCGTGCCGGGACTCGGGCCGAAGTTGACCGCTGCGGTGCTCGCGCACTTCGGTTCGGCCGCGGCGGTTCGCCGCGCTTCCGCCCGGGAATTCGAGTCGATTCCGCTCATCGGGGCGAAGCTGGCGGCGAAGTTCGCGGACGCGGTGCAGAAGGTGAACGTCGCGGCGGAATGGGAGCTCGTCCGGAAACACGGGGTTCGTGTGGCGCGGTTGGGGGAAGCCGAGTACCCGGTGCCTCTGACGCAAATCCCGGACGCGCCGCCGCTGCTGTACTTCCGGGGCGAACTGACCCCGGCGGACGCGAACGCGGTCGGGATCGTCGGGTCGCGGTCGTGTACGCCGTATGGGAAGCGGGTGGCGGCGGCGATCGCCGGCGGGCTCGCCCGGGCCGGGTGGACGGTCGTGTCCGGGCTGGCGCGGGGCATCGACGGGGCCGCCCACCGCGGGGCGCTGGACGCCGGCGGGCGGACGGTCGCGGTCCTGGCAGGTGGCCTGTCCCGCATCTACCCGCCGGAACACGCCGACCTCGCGGGCGAAGTTTCCCGCAGCGGCTGCCTCGTGACGGAAATGCCGATGACCGTCGACCCGCAGCCCGGCATGTTCCCCGCCCGGAACCGCATCATCAGCGGGCTGTCCCGGGCCGTCATCGTGGTCGAAGCGAACCTCCGCAGCGGGGCGCTCATCACGGTCACGCACGCCGCGGAACAGGGGCGAGAGGTGTACGCGGTGCCGGGGAACGTCGACAGCGCCGCGAGCGCCGGCTGCCTGGACCTCATCCGCAAGGGGGCGCGGCTGGTGCGGACCGCGGACGACGTGCTCGACGACTTGCAGGGCCTCGCCCCGTTCGAGGTGCAAGCTCCGGCGAAGCGGAAGCCGGACACCCCGTCGCCGACCCTGTTCGACCCGCCCGCGGCGGTCCCTTCGCCGGCTGACCCCGCGCCGAGGGGCCCGCCGCCGGGGCTGGACACGGTCCAACTCCGACTCTGGGAGGCGCTCGCGGCCCCCCGACACATGGACGAACTCGCCCGGGAACTCGGTTTGCCGGTCAGCGAGGTGTCGGTGGCCGTGATGAAGCTGGAGATGAAGAAGGCGATCCGCCGGCTGCCGGGGAACCAGTTCGAGCGGGCGCCGTGACCGGCCAAAAACCGTCCGACCCCGCGCGACGGCCGCGGGGTCGGACGGGGAGTCAGTGACGGCGGGGTGTCACTTCTTCGCGACGAACAGCCTTTCGATCTCCTCGTCGGTCATCTGCTCCTTGCCGTGGAGCGGGTCGACGACGAGGGCGACGTCACTCGGGGTGATCCAAACCAGGTAGTTCCCCTGGCGGAACACGTCCTTCATTTGCGGCTGCTTCTCCAGGATCCGGAAGTACACGTCGCTCTGGGCCTTGATGACGATCTCCTTGTGCTCCGGCTTCAGGTCCTGGTCGACCCAAATGCCGCCCACGTCGACGAGCGTCCGGCCGTAGACCTGCTTGTTCACGGTCAGGCTGACGCGGGACTGCGACCGCAGGTTGATGGACGCGACGGCGAGGTCGACGCCGAGCTTGCCCTTCTGGTTCTTGTCGAGGGCCTTGCGGTCGCCGCGGCCGTTGGCGTAGTTCTGCTTCGCCTCCTCCAGGCCGCGGGCCTCGGACTGGGCCTGTTCCAGGACCCGGGCGAAGGCGGCGTTCCGCTGGGTCGGCTCCAGCTTTTGCAGTTGCTCGTCGATGATCCGGTCCTGAATCTCGGCCCGGTTGCGGTAGACGCCGTCCCCCTTCCCGCCGTCCTTCTCGGCCTCCCGTGCGAGGTCCTTCGCCCAGCCGGCGACCGGCCGGGGCCGGTCCGGGGCACCGGCCGCCCCGCCGCCCATCGGGAACTTCAGGGCCGGGGCGTCGAGCCCGGGGGCGGCGGGGGCCGGCAGCGGGATGCGGTCGCCGGGCCGCTGGATGACCGGCATCGGGCCGTCCGGCACGACGAGGTAGCTGGTGTACGGCGTCGCGATGCCGTACCGCTTCGCCAGCGCGGTCACGTCCTTCACCACCTCGTCGGACTCGCCGTTGAGGCGGATCTGGTCGAGCAGGAACCCGACCTTCCGCCGCGCCCACAGGTGCTCGACGAACTCCTTGCCGTCCTCGGTGCGGGCCGGGAAGTCGACGGTGTAGGTCAGTTCGCGCTCGTCCTTGCCGACCTTGCCGAACAGCTTGATCTCGCCCTTGCCGTGCCCGCTGTACCGGCCCATCACGACGAGCTGGCTGCCGTGGAACAGGTCGGGCAACCGCGGCGGGTACATTTCGGCGAGCTTCACGGTCGTGGACGCGATGCGGACGTTCGTCATCACCGGGTTGCTGATCTTCGCGTTCAGGGCGGCCGCCTTCTCGCCGATGTCCTCGGCCGGCCGGACGTAGGTGGAGAGGGCCTTCGAGTTCTCCGCGATCTGGTCGAGCATGACCGCGTTCACGTCGTCGCCGACGCCGAAGGTGAAGATGCGGGTGTTCGCGGTGTTGTGGGCGGACACGGCCTTCACGATCTTGTTCGGGTCGCGCTCGTCCACGGTCGGCTGGCCGTCGGTGAAGAACACCACGGTGAACGTCCGGCCGTCGTCCTTCGACTCCTTGGACCGCATCGCGGTGGCGGTTTCGAGGGCGTCCATGATGTTCGTCCCGCCGCCGGCCTGCAGGTCGCCGATCCACTTCTTCGCCTTCTCCAGCTGGTCGCCGGTCGCCGGGAGGAGCTTGTCCTCATACGTCTGGGCGGCGTTGCCGAACCGGATCAGGCCGAACCGGTCGTTCTCGCCGAGCTGCCCGAGCAGGTGCTTGAGGGCGTTCTTCGCCTGCGACATCTTCAGGTCGGACATGCTGCCCGAGGTGTCGAGCACCAGCACGAGGTCCCGCGGCAGCCGGGCGTTCTTCAGCGACTCGACCTGCGGGGAGATCAGCAGCATGAAGTAGCCGTCTTCGGCGGTCACGGGCCGGTACAGCAGCGGCGTCAGCCCGATGTCCTGCTTCCCGAGTCCGTAGAAGAGCTGGAAGTCCTTGTCGAGCAGCGCCTGGTTCTTCTCGAAGTCCACGGTCGCTTCGGTGTCCCCCTTCCGCTTCACGTCGACGGCGTGGGTCGGGCTGTAGATCGACTGGATCGGGTGCTGGGACTTGATGTTCAGCCGGACGGAGAACTCCTCCAGGGTCTTCGTCATGCTGCCGTCGGTCTTGAGCGGGTAGACGTACTCGACGACGTTCCCCTCCCGCGGGGCGATCGCGGTGTAGCTGATCTTGAGCCGCTGGTCCCCCTTCGGCGGGATCGGGAAGACCCGCAGCTTCATCATGTTGTTGCCCATGTATTCGAGCAGGCCGGGGTCCTGCGTCCGGCGGACGATCTCGGTGTAGATCGTGTTCGCCTTCTTCGCGTCGAGCAGTTCGCCGCTGGTCTCCTTGCCGTCGACCCACATGGTGAACTTGTTCACGCTCGCGCCCTTGGGCACCGGGAAGATGTAGGTCGCTTCGAGGTTGCGGTCGGTGTGGTTGCGGAACGTCTGTTCGACGGTCGTGACCGAGACCTGGTCTTCGATCGCGACCTGGACCTTGTGGTTCACCATCGCCAGCGGCTGGACTTTCACGTCGTCCGGGATCAGCAGCCCGCGGGCCTGGACCTGCCCGGCCGCCGCCGCGAGGACGAGTCCGAGGAACATCCGGTATCGCATACGTCACCTCTCGGGCCAAGGGCACGTCACCACGCTCTCGACTATATAACGAGAGACCCCGCCGGTGCGATTGCGGATCGGCCGTCCGAGGGCTCAAGTTACAGACCGGTTACGCGGGCGGGACCAACTCGCCGCGGAGCCCGGCGAGCCCTTCGCTGCCGAGCCGGATGACGGTGCCGGCCACCTCGACCTCGAACAGGTCGTCGAGCGGCTGATACCGGAGGATGAGAACGGTCGTTCCGGGGGTGAGGCCGAGGTCCCGCCACCGGCGGAGCCGTTCCGGGTTGTCGTCCTGGGCTTCCCGAACGACCACCGACTGGCCGGCGCGGAATTCGCACAGCCGTTGCAAGTCCCGGTGCCTTAATTCCCCGGTGGCAGTCGGGATCAGGTGGCCGTGCGGGTCTTCGAGCGGCTCCCCGAGGTGCCGGGCGATGGCCTGTTCGAGCCGGGGCGAAATGGCGTGCTCCAGTGCCTCCGCCTCCGCGTCGACCTCGCTCCAGTCCAACCCGAGAACCTGCGTGCGAAAGAGTTCGATGAGCCGGTGGCGGCGGATCACCCGGCGGGCTTCGGTCCGGCCGGTGTCCGAGAGTTTCGCCCCGGTGCCGGGGGTGTACTCGATCCACCCGGCCTCGGCGAGGCGTTTGAGCATTCCCGTCACGGACGGGGCCTTCACCGCCAGCAGCGTCGCGATGTCCGCCGGCGGCACGAGTTGATCCGCCCCGCCCAGGCGGTGGATCGCCTTGAGGTAGTCCTGGACCGCCTCGGACGGGGTGTCGGCCATGGTCGCGTCCGGGTAGGGGGACGAAGAAGACGCCCTGATTCTACAGCCGACCGGCCGCGGCGGGCACGCCGTCCGGGACCCGGTCTATAAGTTATTCCCGAGTGCCATCCCATAGAGGGCCGATCCCGTGCCGATGCTCTTCCCGACCCGCAACGACCTGCCCGCGGACGCGCGGGCGAAGCTCGTCGACATCCTGAACCAGTTCCTGGCCGACACCTTCGACCTCCGGTCGCAGACGAAGCACTGCCACTGGAACGTGAAGGGGCCGAACTTCATCGCCCTGCACAAACTGCTCGACGAACTGACGGACGAACTCGACGAGTTCGCCGACGAGATCGCCGAGCGGGCGACCGCCCTGGGCGGGCTCGCGACGGGGACGGTCCGCATGGCCGCGGCCGCGTCGCGGATCGCCGAATTCCCGGCGGCCGTGGTCGAGGGGAACGATCTGGTCGCGGCCCTGTCCGACCGGTACGCGGCGCTGGCGAAGTCGACCCGGGCGGCGATCGACGAGACCGACGAACTCGGCGACAAGGACACCGCGGACCTGTTCACCGAAGTCTCCCGCGGGCTGGACAAGTCGCTGTGGTTCCTCGAAGCCCACCTCCAGGGCTGACGGCCGATGCACACCAACGGCCAGCACCTCCCGCCGCGCTCCGGCGGGTCGACCGGACCCCACGCCCCGCCGCCGGCGGGGGGGAACACGGCCCGGCGGATCACCCTGTTCGTGCTCGGGTTCCTCGCCGTGCCCGTGGCGCTCATCTTCCTCGTGTTCCCGTTCCTTTCGGACGAGCCGTTCGCGACCGTCGACGAGTTGGCCCCGGAGAACATCGCGTCGCTGCGGGTCTCGGTCGTGAACCGGGCCGAGCTCGACGGCGGCGACGACGTCGGCCCGTACCTCGCGGCGGACGCGGACTTCGCGGCGCTGCTCGCCCCGCTGAAGTCCGTGCCGGAGGTGGAGCAGTTCCCGAACGCGCGGGGGCCGTGGCTCGGCGAGTACCGCGTGATGACGAGGGAGGGCCGCCGCGGGCGGGTCCGGTTCTACTGGGTCCGCGACCCGCACGCCCCGGACGTGCCCCCCCGGCTGCGGTTCCAGGTCGGCGAGCGGAAGTTCGAGGGCGGCCGGGCGGACGCGCTCGTGAAGGCGGCGGAAGCGGCGAAGGACCGGGGCACCCCGACCCGGTGACACGCCTTGAAACCCCCGCCGGCACCTCGCACACATGAGTACAGGAGCCGCACACGTCGCCGGCCCGCCGCACTCGAAGAAGGAAGCCCATGTCCGAGAAGTTCGACCTGGTGGTGATCGGTGCCGGCCCCGGCGGGTACGCCGCCGCGAACCGGGCCGCCCAGCTGGGGAAGAAGGTCGCCTGCGTGGAGAAGCGCCCCGGCCGGGCGCTCGGCGGGACGTGCCTGAACGTCGGGTGCATCCCGAGCAAGGCGCTGCTCGATTCCAGCGAACTGTACGAGGTCACCGCCCACCGGCTGGCCAAGCACGGCATCAAGGTGGACGGCGTCGGGCTCGACGTGCCCGCGATGCTGAAGCGCAAGGACGAGGTCGTCAAGGCCCTGACCGGCGGCATCGCGATGCTGTTCAAGAAGTACAAGGTCACGCCCTATTACGGGGCCGCGAAGTTGAAATCGGCGAAGCAGGTGGAAGTGACTCTGGACGACGGCAAAGTCGTGACGCTGGAAGCGGACAACGTGCTACTGGCCACCGGCAGCGACAGCATCGAACTCCCGTTCTTGAAGTATGACGGCACTCACATTGTGAGTTCCACAGAGGCCCTTTCCTTCCCGTCCGTTCCCAAACACCTGATCGTCGTCGGCGGCGGGTACATCGGGCTCGAACTCGGGTCCGTGTGGAAGCGGCTCGGGGCGAAGGTCACGGTCGTCGAGTTCCTGCCGCGGATTCTGACCGTCTGCGACGGCGAGATCGCGGCCGAGGTGCAGAAGATCCTGACCCGCCAGGGATTCGAATTCCACCTGGAAACCAAGGTCACCGGCGCGACCGTGAAGGACGGCACCGTCGCCGTCTCCGCCGAAAAGTCGGACGGCTCCAAGGTGTTCTTCGAGGGGGACCGCGTCCTCGTGGCCGTCGGCCGCCGGCCGCACACGGCGAACCTCGGGCTCGACGAGGTCGGCATCGAGTACGACAAGCGCACCGGCAAGGTGAAGACGGACGCCCACTTCCGCACCAACGTTCCCGGCGTGTATGCGATCGGCGACCTCATCGACGGGCCGATGCTGGCTCACAAGGCGACCGAAGAAGGGATCGTGTTCGCGGAGCAACTCAATGGGATGAAGCCGCACCTCAATTACGACACGATTCCGAGTGTGATCTACATCTGGCCCGAGGTGGCGAGCGTCGGGCCGACGGAGGAACAAATCAAGGCGACCGGGAAGGCGTACAAGGTCGGCAAAGTCCCGTTCGTGGCCAGCGGCCGGGCGCGGGCGATGGACGAGACGCAGGGCTTCGTGAAGGTCATCACGGACGCCGCCACGGACCGGCTGCTGGCGGTCCACATCCTCGGCCCGCGGGCGTCGGAACTCATCGCCGAGTGCGTGACCGTCATGGAGTACAAGGGCAGCGCCGAGGACATCGCCCGCTGCACCCACTCCCACCCGACGCTGGGCGAAACCGTCGGCGAGGCGGCCCGCATCGCGTGGGCGGGGGCGGGCGTGAACTTCTGAGCGGAGGGCTTCCCCCGCCCGGACGCGACTTGCGACACTTCCCCGGCGGGGCGTAGAATTCCCCCACGTCCCCGTTCGCCCGCTGGTGCCCCGTGACGGGAAGTGCCCCGACAACCCGCCGCTTGCCGACGCCCCGCCGGGTGGCCGTCCTCGGCTGCACCGGGTCGATCGGGACGAGCGCCCTGGACGTGGCGGCGGCGTTGCCGGACCGCATCCAGATCGTCGGGCTGTGTGCGAACTCCCGGTGGGAGCTCCTCGCGGAGCAGTGCCGGCGGTTCCGGCCGCGGGTCGCCGTGCTGACGGACAGGGCCGCGTTCGAGCTGGCCGACCGCACGCAGTTCCCCCGCGAAACGGAACTGCTTCACGGGGACGATTCCTGCTGCGACCTCGCCGCCGCCGCGGACGTGGACGTCGTCCTCGCGGCGGTCGTCGGGGCGGCCGGGCTTCGCGGCACGATGGCGGCCCTCGAAGCGGGCAAGACCGTCGCCCTGGCGAACAAGGAAACGCTCGTCGTCGGCGGGCCGCGGGTGACGGAACTGGCCGCGAAGCGGAACGCGGCCATCCTCCCGGTCGACAGCGAACACTCCGCGATCTTCCAGGCCCTGACCGGGTACGCCGCGGCCGACGTGGCCCGGGTCGTCCTCACCGCCAGCGGCGGGCCGTTCCGGGGGAAGACCGCCGCCGACCTGGAAGCCGTCACCCCCGGGCAGGCGCTCCGCCACCCGACGTGGCAGATGGGGCCGAAGATCACCGTCGATTCCGCGACGCTGATGAACAAGGCCCTGGAAGTGATCGAAGCCCGGTGGCTGTTCGGCCTGACCGCGGAGCAGATCGACGTGATCGTCCACCCGGAGTCGGTCGTTCATTCGTTCGTGGAGTTCGCGGACGCGTCGGTGCTCGCGCAGCTGTCCCCGCCGGACATGCGGCTGCCGATCCAGTTCGCGCTGACGTACCCGGACCGCGTCCCCGGCCCGGCGAAGAAGCTGGACTGGAAGGCGCTCGCCGCCCTGCACTTCGAGCAGCCGGACCGCGGGACGTTCGCGGCGCTCGACCTGGGGTTCGAAGTGGCCCGCCGCGGCGGGACGTGCGGGGCCGTGCTGAACGCGGCGAACGAAGCGGCCGTGGACGGGTTTCTCGGCCGGCAGATGGGTTTTCCGGACATCGCCCGGTGCTGCCGGGCGGTCCTCGACGCACACGATTACGACCCCGCCCCGACGCTCGCCGGCCTGCTGGCCGCCGACCGCTGGGCGCGACAGGAGGTGGCCCGTTGGACGCGAACGCGAAGCCCGAGCCGGTGAACCCCGACCCGCACCCCGCACCCGCCGCCCCGTCGCCCCCGACCCGGGCCGGCGAACCCGCGTCCGACGACCCGCCCCCGCCGGAAACCCTCGGCGAGTGGTTCCGCCTGAACTGGAAGAAGCTCCTGTTCATCGCCCTCGTCGTCGGGGTGATCCTCCGCACCCTCCACCCGCTCGACCTGATCCTCGCCGCCGGCGGGCTGAGTCTCATCATCTTCCTGCACGAACTCGGCCACTTCCTCGCGGCGAAGTGGTGCGACGTCCAGGTCGACACGTTCAGCATCGGGTTCGGCCCCGCCCTGCCGTTCTGCCAGTACAAGTACGGTGAGACGACCTACAAGCTCGCGATGATCCCCCTCGGGGGCTTCGTCGGGATGCTCGGCGAGACGGAGAACGACGCCGAGAACGGGACGGAGGAGGAGGCGGAGGAAAACCCGCGGAGCTTCAAGAACAAGACGGTCGGCCAGCGGATGCTCATCATCTCCGCCGGCGTCATCATGAACCTGATCCTCGGGTGCGTCTGCTTCGTCATCACCTACCTGAACGGCGTGCAGGAGAAGCCGGCGATCGCTTCGCACGTCGAGTCCGGGTCTGCGGCGTGGCGGGCGGGCATCCACTCGGGCACGGAGATCGAGCGGATCAACGGCCGCTCGAACCCGTGGTTCGACGACATCCGCCCGATCATCTCCAGCACCAGCAAGGGGGAAGTCGTCGACCTCGACCTGGAGTACCGGGGGAAAGTCTGGAACGCGAAGATCGAACCCGTGCGGGCAGAGGGAGCCCCGTTCCCGCAACTGGGCATTGCCCCGCCGGAACAACTCGTCCTCCGGACGTTCCGCCGGGACGAACTGCCCCCGTACCAGCCGGGGTCGCGGGCGGCCGCGGCGAAGGCCGCCGGGGACGCGCCGGGGTTCCTGCCCGGCGACCACCTCCGGGCGATGACGGACCCCGACGACCCGGCCAAGGTGACGCCGTTCCACCCGAAGCCGGACGGCCTGCCGGGCGAATTCTTCGACTACGCGAAGCGACTGCAGCGGCTCGCCGGGAAGCCGGTCACGTTCCACGTCACGCGCAAGGGCGAGCCGGCCGACGCGAAGCCGACGGTCATCACCGTGGACCCCGCCTTCCGCTGGGACACCGGCCTGCGAATGCGGATGGGCGAGGTCGCCTCGATCCGGCAGAACTCCCCCGCGGAGCGGGCCGGCGTCCAGGCCGCGCAGACCGGCGACACCCCCGTCCCCGGGGACCGCATTGTCTCGGTCGAAGTCCCCGAGCCGGCCGGCGGCACGACGAAGTTCGTCGCCGGCGTCCCGGACGGGAAGTCCGCCGCGAACGAGAAACTGCTCGACCCGCTGCGGCTGCCCCACGACCTCGACCAGTGGGCCGACCGCAGCCCCGGCAACCGCAAACTCACCGTGACGGTCCTCCGCGTCGTCGACCACACGGAGAAGCGCGTCCCGCTGGAGATGACCTGGGACCACTCGTTCCGGTACGACCTCGCCCGACCGACTTCGCCCGGCTCCCCGGTGCCGGTCGGCGGGCTCGGGCTCGCGTACCACGTCGAGGCGGTGGTGAACCACGTCGTCAAGGACTCCCCCGCGGCGGCCGCCGGGTTCCAGCCGAACGACAAGATCACCCACGTCCGGTTCAAGTCGCAAGACCATAAGGGGACGGAGGTCAAGACCGGGTGGGCCGAGATCCGCCCGAACCACTGGGCGTTCGTCGACCACGCGGTCCAGCGGAACGCCCCGCACGGGATCGACGCCCGGGTGGAGCGCGCGGGGCAGACGGTCGAAGTGTCCGTCGCCGCGGTCGAAGACCGGGACTGGGCCTCGCCCGAACTGGGCCTGGAGTTCCTGCCGGAGACCCGGCTGCAGAAGGCGGACGGCATCCTCGACGCCCTGGAAATGGGGGCGTACCGGACCGTCCGGTCGATCAAGTCGATCTACCTCGGGCTGTACGCGATGGTGTTCGGCCGCATCTCCCCGCTGATGGTCAGCGGCCCGATCACCCTCGCCCGGGCCAGCTACATCATCGCCGGCGAGGACGTGTGGCACCTGCTCATCTGGATCGGCCTCATCAGCGTCAACCTCGCGGTGGTGAACTTCCTGCCGATCCCGGTCCTCGACGGCGGGCACATGGTGTTCCTCATCTACGAGGGGGTCCGCGGCAAGCCGGCCCCGCCGCGGGTCATGTTCTGGTTCCAGCTGGCCGGCCTCGCCATGATCGGCTGCCTGATGGTGTTCGTGGTCGGGCTCGACGTGTGGCGGATGTTCTGACGCGGCGGAGTCTCGCGTGCCTCGGGGTCGTGTCCGAACGAATCCGACCCCCGGGCGCTTCTCCGCTCAGGGTCTGCCGCGTATCATTGCGTTACACCCCTCTGGACCCACGACATGGCCCGCAGTAAGGCGACGGACACGAAGAAGTCGAAGATCGTCGCGTTCAAGGTCGAGGAAGAACTCGCCGAGTTCCTGAACGACCTGCCGAACAAGAGCGACTTCATCCGCAAGGCGATCCTCGCGCAGTTCGGCATGACGTGCCCGCTCTGCACCGGCACGGGCGTCGTCCCGAAGGGGATTCACGACCACTACAAGCCGGTGATCGCGGAGCAGAACCGCCGGCCGTGCGAGAAGTGCAAGTCGGCCGTGGAAGTACCCCTCTCCGCCGACAGCGCCCCTGCCGCCGACCGCAAGCGGATCGAGCAGTTCCACCGCGGCGGCCCGCTGTACTGCGCGAAGTGCTACCCCAGCGTCCCCGCGTGCGACGACTGCGGCTGGCACGTCGCGATGGAGCGGGTGGCGGACCACTTCAAGAAGGTTCACGCACACTGATTCGGCGAGCGGCGGGGCGTCAGCCCGCCGTGTTTCACTGGAGG
>ERZ1066123.378-NODE-378-length-34261-cov-6.917237_pt1 | contig 34261 bp, 37 predicted proteins | sample MGYA00382770_ERZ1066123 | MGnify/ENA primary metagenome ERZ1066123 (study PRJEB33369, sample SAMEA5778353) | biofilm metagenome | biome: Industrial cooling water; feature: Water cooling tower basin; material: Biofilm | place: United Arab Emirates | collected...
TTTTCCGGAAAAATTGTTAAAGTTTCTCAGGGCAATATCGATGAAACGATTTTTTTGCGGCACAAGTACTTCGGAAAAACAATCCAAATAATTTACGGCATTCCCGTACCTACCCTATTCAAAAATTGGCTAAATTCTCCTCGGGAAGGGGAACGCATGGGAAGTCCCCCACATTTTCTTCACTGACAGTGCGGTACGGGTTTTCCGGAAAAATTGTTAAAGTTTACACGGAACTATCTTTGAATTTGCTGAAGAACAGGCGATGTAGTTTCATTAAAGCGTCATGCGGAGTGTGCGAAGATTTAAGCCAAAAAAAGGGGCTGCTTTCTCAAACAGCCCCCTTGATTATTGAATTTCGATAGCTCGCTTTGGTTTCGGCAGTGCCTCTTCTTTTTTGGGCAAGGAAATGCGCAAAATGCCATTTTCATACGAAGCCGATATCGCCTCCTCATTGACAGTTTCCGGCAAGGTAAATGACCGTCGGAATGATCCATGCGAAAACTCGCGTCGTGTGTATCTGCCTTGTTCAGTTGTGTGTTCTGATTTGTATTCCGAGGCAATGGTTAGCATGTCGTTGTCGACATCAATGGTGAAGTCCTCTTTTTTTCGTGCCGGAGCCGAAAGTTCCACCTCAAAAGCGGTTTCAGTTTCGCGGATATTTACCGGAGGAACCATTACCTGACTGAACTGCTGTGTGTTGCTGAGCCAATCCGGGCGGAAAAATTCTTCCATTAACGATGGAAACAAATTACCACTGTTGCTTTTTTTTACCAGGTTCATTTTTGTTCGTGTTTAGTTAGACAATTGTTTGCACTGCCTTTTTCAACTTACATACCAGCACGAATAATCAGTCATTTTGTCGTAACTAACAGACAAAAAGTCACTTCGACAATATTAAACGATAAATTGCTCCCTCTGACTGGTTTTTATCATTGTCTTCGCATACTAAAAACTCAATAGTAGATTTATGCTCTTTGTAAAGTGCGATGCCTTCATACTTACCCTTACCGATGAACGCTGTTTCAAGCAGTTGCAGTGATTTCGCGTCGAGGATTCCGGCCAGTGTGCCGTAAATTGTGCCGTCGTCGTATGTATTGTCGGATCCCTCAGCAGCAGCTAAAAAGTAGATTTTGTCCTTAACCGCAACAGCGTCCGTAAATGTGGCTGTTACTCCTTCAATTTGCGGCAGCTTTACTTCAGTAAACACTACCTCAGCGTCTGCGCTGAATTTATCTTTTCCTTTAACCCGGAAAATTCCATTGCGCGCGGCCAAACCATTGCCACGCTGGAAAAGCAGCAGTTCTTTTTTATAGAAGACGGCGCCTTCGATGTTCAAATCATCCGGATCGAGGCCGGCAGCAGCTCGTAATTTTCCGTAAAGCACATTCAGCGCAAATGCGGTGGATTTCTGCGATTCGATATCGAAAATGTAGCCGGTTTCCCGTTTCTTTTTGGAACCGGAACCAAAAATATACAGCTTTCCGTTCAGGAATGCAGCAGACTCAAGATCCCGTTTTAGTTTCTTGGGTGTGATGTCGGTGGCGCCGTCGTAAAGTGGATGTCGTGAAAATGTGGTTTGTTCCAAATTATGGTGGTAGACAAATCCGCTGTTGTCACCAATGATATAAACATCCTCACCCTGGCAATGTATGCCGCTTGCGGCGCTGACCGCGAGATTAAACAGAAACTCTAGCAGTAATTCTTTCATGGCGCAAAGATGCTAAAAAGCTTCCTAATAAGACGTTAACATTTGGGCTAGGTCTGCGTGAGGGATAGCAGCGGCAGCCCCGCGTGCGGGCTACAGCGGATAGCCCGACCCCGCCCGGAAGTAAATCGCAGCATTAGGAGGCCTCGGGGCGGGGGCACGCCATAAAAAAAACCATCACGCGGATGGCTTTCTTTTAACTTGGTTACCGTTACAGTCTGAATCCGTAGGCGAAGCGCAAGGCTACCTGCCCCATTCCGGTGCCACCGTCTTCGGTTGGGAATTCGGTGTAGTGTTCGTACCGCAGACTCAAATCGAAGTATTCGTTGGCCCAACCGATGCCCGGGCTAAGTAGTAGTGAGGTGTCGACCGTATCTCCGTAGTCGTTCGTGACCGGAATCGCAGCACCAGCTTCGGCCAAGGCATAAAATTGATTTTCCCACCAAAATACTTTAAATCCGCCTTTTACAGGAATGAAGCCCAAATCGGGCACATCATCGCCAATGAAAAGATTGGTAAAGCCGGTCGTTAGGGTTACTGAAACGCGCTGATTGAAATCGTACTGCGCGCGAATATCGGCACCGAGCGCAAAATCGTAAGCATCGTCGGTTACAACACCCGGACTGATTCCGAAGCCGAGCCTCCAGCCTTGATCATAATTTTCTGCACTAACCGTTTCCTGAGCAAAAGCTCCCGTTCCGAGTACCAGCACCGCCGCCACCAGAAACCTTTTAATGATTGAAGTTTTCATAATCGTCTGATTTTTCTTTTTCATGTGGCTAAATTAGGATTGCGGTTGGCCATACGCATTACATAATTTGCCGTTTTGGGCGCAGCGCGACGTGCGGTAAATATAAATTAAGGTGTAATTTCCTGTTAATCTGATGTTTTCACTGTACGCCGAACTGAAAAAATTCGGATTAATAGCTGGTATTTCACAAATAAATGGCTTGGCGCAGCGGTTGACTTCTAAAAATGCATTTGCGCAGGCGAGCGGCTTATTTATTAATAATACCTTTGCACGGTAAAAATTTTGCTGTGAATTTTAGTCGTTATGCAGAAGAATTTCGGCACAACATAGCGCTGGCATACCCTGTAATTCTGGGAATGCTGGGACATACGCTAATTGGGGTTGTCGATAATATAATGGTGGGAAAACTTGGAAGCACGGAACTTGCGGCGGTTTCGTTGGGAAATACCATGGTGTTCATTGCCATGTCACTTGGCATTGGTTTTTCCACGGCGATTACGCCTTTGGTAGCCGAGGCGAATGCGGAAAAAAACGAAGACAAAATTCGCGCTTCTTTTCACCATGGTTTGATACTTTGCTCATTTTTAGGCGTTTTCTTATTTCTTTTGGTAGCGTTAGCGAAACCGATTTTACACGTGCTGAAGCAGCCGCCCGAGGTGATTCAACTGGCCATGCCTTATATTGACTGGGTCGCTTTTTCTTTGGTGCCGCTGGTGGTATATCAGGGCTACAAACAGTTCGCCGACGGATTGTCGTTAACCAAGTACTCAATGTACGCCATTATTCTCGCGAATGTGGTTCACGTATTCTTCAATTATGTTTTGATATACGGTGTGTGGATATTCCCCAAATTAGGTATTGTGGGCGCGGCGCTGGGGACGGTAATATCCAGAATCATGATGGTGGTTATTCTTCATTATCTGCTGAAGCGTACGAAGTCGCTCCAACCGTATTTTGATGGATTCAGTTTCCGCAAGTTGAGCCGTCCTTTAGTACAAAAAATCGTCAGCATCGGCACACCGTCCGCTTTACAAATGCTTTTTGAGGTGTCGCTTTTTACGGCATCCGTATGGTTGTGCGGCAACATCGGAAAGTCGAGTCAGGCGGCCAATCAGATTGCACTTTCACTGGCAACTGTAACCTTTATGTTTGCAATGGGTTTTTCGGTTGCCGCCATGATTAGGGTGAGCCACTATAAAGGACTTCTCGATTTCAAAAAATTGATTGTCGTGGCACGGTCGATTTTTCTCCTAACGGTCCTTATTGAAGTTGTTTTTGCATTTCTCTTCATTGTTTTACATCGCTATTTGCCCTTGCTATTCCTCGATATGAATGATGCAACGCAATTGCTTACCAACCGCGAGGTGGTGGACATTGCGGCGCAACTACTAATTATCGCGGCAATTTTCCAAATTTCCGACGGAATACAGGTGGTAGTTCTCGGGGCGTTGCGCGGACTCCAGGATGTAAAAATTCCGATGTACATCACTTTTGTGGCATACTGGATTATCGGCTTTCCGATATCGCTTTATCTGGGAAAATATACAGCGCTTGCGGCTGTAGGTGTTTGGATCGGATTACTAAGCGGACTGACATTCGCTGCCTTATTTTTGTACCTTCGCTTCGATAAACTGACTAAAAAATTAGCCGCATCAACTCATGGAACTACCCAAATTTCTGCTTGGCGACAATACTGATTTTCCGGATGATATCTATGTGATTCATCTAGACTTCCCCCGTTTTATCATCAATCTCGCAAATGATGAGATTGAATTTTTGGAGGAACCTGAAGACATGGAAGAGGCTGATTTGGAAGCAGAATTGGAATCTCTGGTAGTTCAGGCTAACGAATTTTACGACCGCGAAGTGGGACGTTACGAGTCCTGATTTCTTTTCCCGAAATAGTCGTTCAGTAATTCTTCTGCGGCGGCAAAAGGTGAAATTTGCCGTGATTTAATCAGGGCGGCGAGCTGCTCTACTTTTGCACTTGTAGAAGGGTCGCCGTAAAAGTGCGAGCGGATCGACTGGTCTATCGTTTGCCGGAACCAAGCGATGTCTTGCTTGGCTCTCTGCTCCTCAAAATAGCCCGACGCAGTTGTTTTTTCGATAAACTTGCCGATCGTTTCCCAAACGTCCCGAATTCCGGTTTTCTCAGTGGCGCTGCACGTGGTTACCGTTGGCGTCCATCCTGATTCTTTGGGCGGAAATAAATGTAAAGCGCGTACAAATTCTACCCGGGCTAACCCCGCTTTTTTAATATTGTCGCCGTCAGCTTTGTTGATTACAATCGCATCTGCCATTTCCATTATACCGCGTTTGATTCCCTGCAACTCATCGCCTGCCCCGGCAATTTTAAGCAGCAGAAAAAAATCCACCATACCGTGTACTGCTGTTTCGCTTTGTCCCACTCCAACAGTTTCGATAATTATTACTTCAAAGCCAAATGCCTCGCAAAGCGTAATAGTTTCCCGGGTTTTTGCTGCCACTCCCCCCAGAGTGTCGCCGGAGGCCGATGGCCGGATGTAAGCGTTCGGATCTTTAACTAATTCCTCCATCCGCGTTTTGTCGCCCAGAATGCTGCCATGCGAAATAGAACTGCTGGGATCGACCGCGAGCACGGCGACTTTCTTTCCCAAACCGGTAAGAAAAGTTCCAAATGCCTCTATAAAAGTACTTTTACCCACGCCCGGAACACCGGTTATGCCAATCCGCACCGAATTTCCGCTTTTGGGCAAACATGCCTGAATTATTTCTGCAGCCTGTTGTTGATGACCGGCGTTGCGGCTTTCAATGAGTGTTATGGCGCGACTCAATGCTGAAATATCACCGGCAAAAATACCTCGTAACAATTCATCAGGTGTGGGCTGCCTGCGTTTTCGCAACAGGTCGTTCACCCGACCGCTTATGCTTTGCGGCTGTGCAACACCCTCGCGTTCATTCAATGCCGATCCGGAAGTAGTTTCCACAACAGATTTTTCTAAAATTTAGCGGTACGACAAATCTAAGTTTTAATTTTGAACAAACTTCCTATAATGAATTACAACGCGATTTCACCGGAGCTTTTAGCACGTTTTTCGGACATTACCGGTGCTGAGTTTTGTCATACCGATGCCGATTCCTGCGCCCGATTTGGTCATGATGAAACGGAAGACCTGAAATTCCCACCTTCCGTTGTTCTCCGACCGGGTTCTGTGGAAGAGGTTTCAGCAATACTCCGACTGGCGAACGAGCATCTCATTCCCGTAACCGCTATCGGCGGACAAACCGGACTCAGCGGCGGCGCACTCCCGGTATTTGGCGGAATAGGTTTGGCGATGCATCGTTTTAACCGAATTCTGGATATTGATGAAAACAATCTTCAGGTTACTGTTGAACCCGGCGTGATTACGCACGAGTTGCGCGAAGCCGTAGCCCGCCGCGGTTTGTTTTACCCACCTGATCCGAGCAGCATGGGAAGTTGTTTTATCGGAGGCAATGTTTCCGAAAATGCGGGCGGTGCGAGAGCTGTGAAATATGGCGTGACGAAGGATTACGTTTTAAATCTTGAAGTGGTTTTGGCAAATGGTGAAATTATCCGGACCGGCGCCGACACGCTTAAAAATGCCACAGGCTACAACCTGACGCAATTGATGGTCGGTAGCGAAGGAACCCTAGGGATTATCACCAAAATTGTCCTGAAATTGATCCCGAAGAACACCCACAATGTGCTGATGCTCGTGCCGTTTTACAACGCAGGAGAAGCATGTCAGGCCGTTGCAGACATTTTTAAAGCCGGCATGGTGCCCAGTGCACTGGAGTTTATGGAGCGCGACGCCATCGATTATGCCCTGAAGTACGTGGAAGGCATCAGTGTGCCGATAAAAGATGCAATTCAGGCACATTTGCTCATCGAAGTGGATGGAAATTATCCGGAAGTCCTGATGCAGGAAGCAGAAAAAATTGCCGCTTTGATGGAACAATACCATATCGACGACATTTTATTTGCTGACACACCGGATGAAAAAAACGCGCTCTGGAAAATGCGACGTTCCGTAGGCGAAGCGGTAAAGGCTAATTCGATTTACAAAGAAGAAGATACCGTGGTGCCACGCTTTGAGCTGCCACGGCTACTTGAGGGTATCAAGTCTATCGGTCGTAAATACGGTTTTTCGTCGGTATGTTACGGACATGCCGGCGATGGTAATCTACATGTAAATATCATGCGTGATTCGTTGTCTGACGAGGAGTGGCAACATCAGGTTCCAAAAGGCATTCGGGAAATTTTTGAGCTCACGGTTGCGCTTCGGGGCACGTTGTCCGGCGAACACGGAATCGGATTGGTGCAGCGCAATTATATGGATATTGCCTTTAACCCTACTCAACTGGCTTTAATGAAAGGCATTAAATCTGTTTTTGACCCTAATGGCATCCTGAATCCGGGAAAGATCTTTCCGGACACCATCTGAATTAAAAGCCTCGGTTGCTTACTTCAGCAGCGATCTGACCGCACGTAAAAGTTGCATGAAATCGAACTTAATTAAACGGCGTTAAGTTGTTTACGAGCGCTTAGCAAACGATGCACGCCGTTCCACAATTGAATACGGTGCTCTAAGGATCGTACAATGGCCGTTTCGGCTTCGCTCCACAGTTCGGGATTATCACCGCAAAGTTGCGATGTCATTTCAAGCGCCAGATGACTATGGTGATCGCCATCTACCTCGATATGACGCTCCAGATAGTATTTAAAGGTGTCGATTTGATTAGGGAATTCTCTGTCGATATCCGCAATAATGGACATAAACATTCCGGGAATAAGATCTTCCCTGCCAAAGGTGAAGATAGCAGCTTGTAAATACGCTTTCTGCGATTGAATAATCTCGAAGGTGAAGTTCACAAATTCACGTGCTTCCACGGGTGTGCCTGCAGCTTCAAATGCAACATTAAATTGCGATGTCGTTTTCAGTGTATTGATAAATTGCGCCATGTCTTCGCTGGCAGCACCGGCTTGCCTCATGGCGTCGAGGTAAAGTTCAAAATGACTTTTACGGTTGCCGAATTGGTCTACATCAGATTCTTCACCGACAACAATTTCATTCACTAAAAACCTCGTTTCTGCATTTCCAACCGGAAACCACGGTATTGAAGTGCAGGTCAGTTGGTTTTGCAGCGACTTAAGCAAGGACATAAAATCCCAGACGGCATACACATGAAACTCCATAAAGACCCTGAGATCATCAAGAGTTTTGATGGAACTGTATACATTGTGATTAATGATTTGTTCGCGCAGCGGCTCTATGCGCCGGCGGATTGCTTCGATGTGAGAATTCATAGCTACCATTGAAATTGTTCGCGTACTTCCTGTGGAATACACGGTTGAAACAAGGAGGATAAAAAGGTATTGTCGGCAGGAAAGACCTTCCAATCGGCCCCGTCATGAACGCCAACAAGTCGTGCAGTGTACACAATCAAAAAGGCATTGCGCTGTTTTTCGTAGGTGATGGATGTGGCGTTGTAGGCTTGTTGTAACGCCATTTTCTTCTCAACAACCTGAACTTCAGGCAATTTATTGAAGAACGTTACGCGAATAACGTTCCGATATGTAATCGGCACCCAGCGTTTACCATCATGCCGGAACTCGTCCCCTACTTTATACGTGGCCGAAGTGAGGCTGAATCGTATTTTTTGGACTGTGCTCTGAAACACCTCATCCAGCGCAGCATAATTTTCTGCATTATTGGGTAAACAACTTTGCGCGAGAACGGCATCAATGTCGATATTGTAGACCGCATCGTACCATTTCGACGCAGCACTTTGCGGGGATTGTGCAAATGTCGCGGTGCAACAAAGAAAAAATAGCCAACGTATCATAAAAAAACCCGGCACCTAACCGGGAATTAAAATATTATTCATTTACCAAAACCCATTCTCCGGTACTCAGCATTCCTTCAGCTTTTTTGTACTTCATTGATTCGGTTTTACCTGAAATGATATGTTTTATCGTGACGGTATCGTTTCGGTTGATTTTCGGCATTTCACGAACGATGGTTTCCGTTACCTGTCGCTGTTGCGGTGCCGACTGGCGAGCGGCTTCCATCGCTTCATCGGTATTCGGCAGTTCGTCCTTGGACGTCTGATAATTTTCCTTTTGAGGCACTTCGCGCGCTTCGCTGATCTGTTGATTTTGCTGCGGAAGATCGCCTTTAAAAAGGAACGAAATAACTTCCTTATTTACATTCTCGAGCATGTTGCGGAACAAGTTGAATGCTTCAAACTTGTAGATCAGCAGCGGATCTTTTTGCTCGTGAACGGCAAGCTGCACAGACTGCTTGAGTTCGTCCATTTTTCGAAGGTGTTTCTTCCACGCTTCATCCACAATGGCCAGTGTAATATTCTTTTCAAAATCCGCGAGTAGCTGGCGTCCTTCGGTTTCGTAAGCTTTACGGAGATCGGTAACTACGTTCAGCGTTTTGGCTCCATCGGTAAATGGCACCACGATTCGCTCGTACTGATTGCCTTGTGTTTCAAATACATTTTTGACAATTGGATAGGCTTCGCGTGCGCTGCGCTCGGTTTTTTCGGTGTAATAATCCAAAGCCGATTTGTAAATGCGGGCCGTAAGATCCTGTTCACTTTGCCTGTCAAATTCTGCCTCGGTAACCGGTGAGGTCATCGAGAAATAACGGATTAGTTCAAACTCGAAGTTTTTGTAATCACGGGATGCTTTGTTGGTATTGACGATCACTTCGCAGGTATCGTAAAGCATGTTTGCGATATCGACTTTAAGTCGTTCACCGTGCAGCGCATGCCTTCTTCGTTTGTAAACGACTTCCCGCTGCGCATTCATCACATCGTCGTATTCGAGAAGGCGTTTCCGGACGCCGAAATTGTTCTCTTCTACTTTTTTCTGGGCGCGCTCGATTGATTTGGTCATCATCGAGTGCTGAATTACTTCGCCTTCCTTGAGGCCCATGCGATCCATCAGACGGGCCACGCGTTCAGAGCCGAATAGTCGCATCAGATTATCTTCGAGTGAGACGTAAAATTGTGATGTTCCCGGATCACCCTGACGTCCTGCACGACCACGCAACTGACGGTCGACCCGTCTGGAGTCGTGACGCTCCGTACCGATAATCGCCAAACCACCTGCTGCTTTTACCTCGGGCGTAAGTTTAATGTCGGTACCTCGGCCTGCCATGTTGGTGGCAATGGTGACCACTCCCGGCTTTCCGGCTTGCTCTACAATTTCAGCCTCTTTCTTATGGAGTTTCGCGTTGAGAACATTGTGCGGAATGTTACGCATCTTCAGCATTCGCGATAGTAATTCGGAAATTTCAACCGATGTAGTACCAATCAGTACAGGACGACCGGCTTTAGAGAGTTCGGTAACATCTTCAATGACCGCATTAAATTTTTCGCGGGTGGTTTTATAAATCAGATCGTCTTTGTCTTTACGCGACAACGGTCTGTTGGTCGGAATTTCAACGACGTCGAGTTTGTAGATTTGCCAGAATTCACCGGCTTCTGTTACGGCTGTTCCCGTCATTCCGGACAATTTGGAGTACATCCGGAAATAGTTTTGAAGGGTGATGGTAGCGAATGTCTGCGTCGCAGCTTCCACTTTCACATTTTCCTTCGCTTCGATAGCTTGATGCAATCCGTCGCTGTACCGGCGACCTTCCATGATACGTCCGGTTTGCTCATCGACAATCATAATCTTATTGTCCATGATAACATATTCGACATCTTTTTCAAAAAGAGTATAGGCTTTCAGAAGTTGCGTCAAGGTATGGATTCGCTCGCTCTTCACGCCAAAATCCTGGAAAAGTTTTTCCTTTTCTTCGGCTTCCTTGTCTTTATCGAGATTCATTTTCTCGATTCGGGCGATTTCGGTTCCTATATCCGGCAGGACGAAGAAGTTTTCGTCGGTGTCTTTGGAAAGGAATTTAATCCCGTTATCGGTAAGCTCAACCTGATTGTTTTTCTCTTCGATCACGAAGTACAGTGCTTCATCCACCTGGTGCATGTCACGGTTATTATCCTGCATGTACTGGTTTTCGGTTTTTTGAAGAATCTGCTTCACGCCTTCTTCCGAAAGAAACTTGATCAGGGCTTTGTTTTTCGGCATGCTTCGGTAGGCGCGCAGCAGGTTGAATCCGCCGTCTTTGGTATTGCCTTCGCGGATTAATTTTTTGGCTTCTGCTAGAAACCCGTTGGCGATCTGCCGTTGCAGATTCACCAGATTTTCAATTTTCGGTTTTAATTCCAGAAATTCATGACGCTCGCCTTGCGGTACCGGACCGGATATGATCAGCGGTGTTCTTGCGTCGTCAATCAGTACGGAGTCGACCTCATCGACGATCGCATAATTGTGCTTGCGTTGCACGAGATCATTCGGGGTGTGCGCCATGTTGTCGCGCAGGTAGTCAAAACCGAATTCATTATTGGTTCCGTAGGTAATATCAGCCAGGTATGCTTTTTTACGTCCTTCGGAATTAGGTTGATGGTTATCGATACAGTCGACGGTAAGTCCGTGAAACTCAAACAGCGGAGCTTTCCAACTGCTGTCGCGTTTTGCAAGGTAATCGTTAACTGTTACCAGATGCACGCCGAGGCCGGGAAGCGCATTAAGATACAGCGGCAAGGTTGCCACGAGTGTTTTTCCTTCACCGGTTTGCATTTCGGAGATTTTGCCGGAATGCAAAACCATACCGCCGATAAGTTGCACGTCATAGTGCACCATGTCCCATGTGATTTCCTTTCCGGCAGCGTTCCAGCTATTGGCCCAGATCGCATCATCTCCGTCCAGGGTGATGTAGCTTTTGGTAGCCGAAAGTTCGCGATCGAGCGCAGTGGCTTTAACGCGAATCTGTGTATTTTCCTTGAAGCGTCTTGCCGTTTCCTTAACCACGGCGAACGCTTCCGGAAGAATTTCATTCAGTATGTTTTCGGTGATTTCGTAGGCTTCTTTTTCGAGGCGATCGATGTCGGCATACAGATCTTCCTTGCGGTTGATATCCGTTGTTGTTTCTGCTTCGGCTTTCAGTTCGGCGATGCGATTATCCTTGTCGGCCCGGGCGGCGCGGATTTTTGTGCGGAATTGCACCGTGCGGTCGCGCAATTCGTCGTGAGACAAAGCGGCCAGCGCGGTTTCAAGGCCTTTAATTTTGGCGACAGTTGCCTGAAGTGGCTTAATATCCTTCTGTGATTTGTCGCCCACAAAAACCTTGAGAATGCTATTTATAAAACTCATAGAAAACGCTTTAAAAGTGTGCAAATTTAGGCAAAAAAAAAGCCTCTTCCGAGACTTTCATTTTTACTTTTTTATTTTGATGGTTTAGTATTCGTCCTCGTTCCAGAGATAGTCCTCATCGGTAGGATAATCGGGCCAGATTTCTTCCATTGATTCGTAGATTTCGCCCTCATCTTCAATAGACTGGAGATTCTCTACTACTTCCAGAGGCGCACCGGCACGAATGGCATAATCGATCAGCTCGTCTTTTGTTGCAGGCCAAGGGGCATCGCTTAGGTAGGATGCCAGTTCGAGTGTCCAATACATCTTCTTAAATTTTGAATTTCGTGCAAAAATAAATTTTATACGGAATAAGTCAAGTAAAATCTGATTTTTTTTACCGTAGCTTAAAATCGGGTGCGTGCGGCTCAAATCCAGCGCGTTACACTACAGCCGGGGGTGCAGTGAAAAGCCCGCAGCACAGGACCGGAATTTTTTACCGAACCCGGGCGGGCGACCGGCGGAAGCCCGACCGGGGAGTTGTAAAAACGCGGTCGTGTGCGAGGACTTGCAACGAAACACCCGAAGTGCTGCCTGAAAAAATCAATTCTTTTCCGGAATCCACTTTACTTCGTCGGCACCCAGTTCTGCTGCGATTTTGCGTCCGAGCACGAAGAGGTAGTCTGACAACCTGTTGAGATATTGCAGAATAGCCGGCTCAACCGGTTCGAGTTCATCAAGGTGTACGACAAGTCGTTCGGCGCGACGGCATACACATCGCGCGATATGGCAGTACGACACAGTGGTATGACCACCCGGCAGTATAAAGTGCGTCATGGTGGGCAGGGTGTCTTCCATGCGGTCGATTTCGTTCTCAAGAAGCGCAATATCCGTTTCGGCAACGGTAGCGATATTGAGGCGTTTCTGGCCGTTTTTAAGCAATTCTTTTTCGGGTGGTGTGGCGAGCATGGCGCCGATGGTAAAGAGAAGATGCTGTATTTTACCGAGTGTTTCGCGGTGAACAGGCTGAATGTCCTGATCGCGAAGGAGTCCGATAAAGGCGTTGAGTTCGTCCAGAGTTCCGTAACTCTCGATGCGGATATGGTGTTTGGGAACGCGCTGGCCGCCAAAGAGCGACGTTGTCCCGGTGTCGCCGGTTTTTGTATAAACTTTCATCAGTGCGGGTTGGAATTTTGAGTGTCACTTTCAATCATCCCGTCGCGCAGTCGGATTACGCGGTGCGCATAAGCGGCGATGTCTTCTTCGTGTGTTACCAGGATTACGGTATTTCCGTTTTGGTGGATTTCGCCAAAAAGTTTCATGATTTCGACAGAGGTTTTGCTGTCCAGGTTACCGGTTGGTTCGTCGGCAAGGATGATGGACGGACGGTTCACGAGTGCTCTGGCAATGGCAACCCGCTGGCGCTGTCCACCGGAAAGCTGGTTGGGCTGGTGATCGACCCGGTCGCTGAGATTTACCTGATCGAGTACTTCTTTGGCGCGTTGCCGGCGTTCTGCCTTCGGGTAGCCCGCGTACACCATGGGAAGTGCTACATTATCGAGTGCGGTAGTGCGCGGAAGAAGGTTGAAGGTCTGAAAAACAAACCCGATTTCCTTGTTTCGGATTTCGGCAAGTTCGTCATCGTGCATCTGGCTGACGTTTTTTCCGTTGAGAATATAATCGCCGGAAGTCGGTGTGTCGAGGCATCCGAGAATGTTCATTAATGTGGATTTTCCGGATCCCGAAGGGCCCATTAGTGCCACATATTCACCTTTATTAATCTGAAGGTCGATCCCTTTAAGAACGTAAACCGTTTCGTGTCCGAGTTCGAAGTTGCGCTTGATATCGCGAATGTCAATAAGTGCCGCCATACGGGTAATTTGCCGCTAAAAGTACTACATTTTTGGTCGAAATCTGCGCCGCATTCTTAATTGCGGGGATGCTAAATTTTTCCCAATCTTTTTCAGCATATTTTATTGCGGTTTTCGTCTTTTATAACTTTAATAGACAAAAAAAAATCTATGAAAACCAAAAATGCACTTTTTGCCGTAGCGATCCTGGTGGGATTGACGGCGTGTAAAAATGAAGAACAGGAACGTGCTGAGCGCACAGTTGACGGGTATGCGATGTATGTGGATTCGCTTGGAAATGTTGGCGAAGCCGAGGCTATGGAAAACTGGGAACAGATTGAGGCTGGTTATGAGCAACGGATGTCCGAACTGGAAGCTGCCATGGCTAACTTGTCTGATCGCGAGGCTGCTGAGGCCCGGGTGAATGAAGCGCGGGCAAAGTACGAAGCCCTTCGCGAAAAGTATCAGGCTAAAATCGAGGCTGAAAATGCTGCTTCCAACACCGGAGGAGGCACGGCGCTGGGCACTTCTTTGTTTGGTAATGAGATGGGAAGTGACATGACTTTCGCGTGGGTAAACAAAGACAATATTCTGAGTGTTTACGAACGTTTCTACAACGAATTCGACAAGAATAAAAATAACTATAGTCGGGAGGATCTGGATGAAATCAAGACGTATTACGAAGCCTTGGACAACCGGAAAAACACTGTAGAAAAAGAAGGTTTATCGAGCGAGCACAATCGTAAAATTGCCGACCTTAAGGTGAAATTTGCGCCGGCCTTTAAGTGGGAGCGATTGACCTCCAAGGGTGAGGAGAACCGCGATGCTAAAGAAAAAGGTAGATAATGCCGGGTAAATCAGCGACATCGCGGGTCAAAAACCCCGATCAATACGAGGCTTTGCGGGACAAGGGTTACAGCAAAGAAAAATCAGCCCGCATTGCAAATAGTGAAGGAGCTTCAAAACGCGGCGGAAAAGCCGGGACGTATGAAGACCGAACTAAGGCCGACTTGTACGCTGAGGCGAAAAAAGTCGGAATCGAAGGCCGGAGCAAAATGACCAAGGCGCAGTTAATTAAAGCATTGCGCACGAATTAAACTCGTATGGTAAAATGTTCGGAGACTTGTTCGCTCCGGAAAAAAACAAACCCCCACTGGAACGTGTCGATTGTGATGCGGACCCGTGGGTGTTTTTTTATCTGCTCCCACGCTGCTTCCATTTCCGCCGACCAATGAATGTCGTCAAAAATCCATACGCTGTCGTTATGCGCCGTTGGCAGTAATGCTTCAAAGTACCGAAGCGTTGCCTCGCGCCGGTGGTTGCCATCAAAAAATATAAGGTCGAAATGGTCGCTGACGTTTTCGAGAAATCGTTCAAAAGAGTTTACTTCTACCCTAACATTCCCTGCGCCTGCGCCCGTCAGATACCTCTGCGCCACGGCGGCAGTTTCCGCACACCCTTCCACGGTAACAACTGTTCCGGCTTTATTTCCCATGGATAAAGCGCACGTGGCGAGGCCCAGTGACGTTCCCAGTTCCAGCGTGCGTTGCGATTGAAAATAATGCGTTAAACGAAACAACATTTTTGCCCGACGGCTGGAAATTCCGGCTTTTCGCGCAATATCTGCTATGCGCCGGTTTTGTGAAGTAAAGACCTGCGAACCTGCTCCGAGGTCTCTCATGGAAATTGCGGATGTGTCTCCCAAAAGCGCTTCGCGATGTTTTTGGAGCACTTCGTACTGCGGATAGTTTGTTGTATCGTACAGGCATTTGGTGACGAGATCAAACACAAAGGGAGAATGTACGCCATGCTCGTTGGTTGAGCGGAGCAAAAACTTCAGATATGACTTGACGGCAAACAGCATTACTCCATTTTGGCGCTCAGTTCGAACCAGCGTTCTTCTTTTTGTTCCAATCCGGCAATCAGCTCCTGAAGTTCATTCGCCTTAGCACTGATGTCGGCATCGGCGACTTTTCCTTCGGCAAACAATTGTTCGATTTCTTTTTTGCGGAATTCAAGATCTTTAATCTCGCGTTCTATTTTCTGAAACTCTTTCTGTTCCTGAAATGATAATCCGGAGGCAGGCTGCTGCTGCGCTTTCCAATTTAATTTCTCGCGGGGTTCTGTTTTTACTGGTACTTCGCTGTCTTCATAGGCCCGGAAATCGGAGTAGTTCCCGGGGAAATCCTCAATCTCGCCCTGTCCGCGGAATACAAACAGGTGATCCACGATCTTGTCCATGAAATACCGGTCGTGCGATACCACTACCAAACATCCGGGATAATCGAGTAGAAAGTTTTCCAATACGTTTAGCGTCACGATATCGAGGTCGTTCGTCGGTTCGTCGAGGATCAAAAAGTTTGGATTCTGAATAAGAACCGTGCACAAGTAAAGTCGCTTCAGCTCGCCACCGCTGAGTTTTTCAACATAGTCGTGTTGTTTTTTGCGGTCGAACAAAAAGCGTTCAAGAAGTTGCGCGGCAGAAATAGTGCGGCCTTTCAGTAGTGGAATGTATTCTCCAAATTCGCGGATAACATCAATAACCTTTTGTCCTGTTTTGATTTCAATGCCGGATTGTGTATAGTATCCAAGCTTAATAGTATCACCGATAATCACTTTCCCGGAATCGGGCGGAATTGCGCCGGTAAGGATATTTAAAAATGTCGACTTACCAGTGCCGTTTTTCCCGATAATTCCGATGCGTTCGCTGCGTTGAAAAGCATAACTAAATCCGTTGAGGATGATCCGATCGCCAAACTGCTTTACAACTTTGTGAAATTCAATCACCTTGCTGCCCAGTCGCTCCATGTTGATTTCCAGTTCCACCTGATTTTCACGGCGGCGACTTTGCGCTTTTTCTTTAATCACGTAGAAATCGTCCTGACGGGATTTCGATTTGGTGGTTCGCGCCTTCGGCTGACGGCGCATCCATTCGAGTTCTTTGACGAAAAGGTTTTTAGCTTTGTCAATACTGGCGTTCTCTGCCGCGATGCGCAGTTCTTTTTTTTCGAGGTAGTAGGAATAATTTCCTTTATACTGATAAATTTTGCCGTTTTCGAGTTCTATAATTTCATTGCAGACCCGTTCCAGAAAAAAGCGGTCGTGCGTCACCATGAAGAGCGTCATATTCTCTTTGGCGAAATAATTTTCGAGCCATTCAATCATTTCCAGATCCAAATGGTTGGTCGGCTCGTCGAGGATGAGCAGGTCGGGCTTATTGATGAGGATAATGGCCAGCGACAACCGCTTTTTTTGGCCGCCGGACAAGCTCTTAACTTTGAGCTTGAGGTTGTCGAGTTTCAGCTTGTACAGAATTTGTTTAAACTGAGTTTCAAAATCCCAGGCGTTGTGGCGATCCATATTGTCAAAAGCCTTTTGATAGGCTTCTTCCTCTTCCGGATTTTCGAGTGCTTTTTCGTACTGTTCAATAACTTTAAGCACTTCATTATCTGAGGCAAAAATGCTTTCTTCGATGGTCAGTTCTTCCTGCAAATCGGGTACCTGCGACAAGAATGCGACCCGAATCCCCTTTCGCATTACGATTTGTCCGGCATCGGGAAGATCCTTACCCATAATAATGTTCATCAGGGTAGTTTTGCCCGTACCGTTCTTAGCGATAAAGGCAATTTTTTGATCCTTGTTTATACCGAAAGATACGCCTTCGAATAAGGTTCGCTCCCCGGAGGTTTTTGCAATATTTTCAACTGAAAGGTAATTCATTATCAGCAAATTTCTTTCAGGTTTTCCATCTTTTTTAGTTCGAGGAAACCTTTTATATCTTCGAAATGTTCTTTTACGCGTTTATTTCCGAATTCAAACACTTTGGTCGCCAGTCCGTCGAGAAAATCGCGATCGTGCGAAACAAGAATCAAAGTACCGTCAAAATCCCGAAGTGCGTCCTTTATGATGTCTTTGGTTTTCATGTCAAGGTGGTTCGTAGGCTCATCGAGAATCAGAAGGTTCACGGGTTCCAGCAAAAGTTTTATCATGGCCAAACGTGTTTTTTCGCCGCCGGAAAGCACTTTTACTTTTTTCTGTATATCGTCGCCGCCGAACATAAACGCGCCGAGCAGGTTTTTAATTTGCGTACGGATGTCGCCAACGGCAATGCGGTCGATGGTTTCGAAAACGGTCAGTTCACCATCAAGCAGTGACGCCTGATTTTGCGCAAAATAGCCAATCATGGCATTGTGTCCGATTTCAACTGAGCCGCCGTCTGGTGAAATTTCCTTCATGATTGCTTTGATCATGGTCGATTTTCCTTCGCCGTTTTTACCGACAAACGCTACTTTTTGTCCGCGCTCGATTACGAGATTCGCGTCCTTAAATACCACGTGATCGTCGTACTTCTTATGAAGATCAGTAACAACAACCGGGTATTGACCGCTGCGTGGCGAAGGCGGAAATTTAAGTCGCAACGCCGAATTATCCACCTCATCTACTTCTACGAGTTCCAGTTTTTCGAGCATTTTTACGCGGGATTGAACTTGCAGGGTTTTGGAATAAGTACCTTTAAACCGGTCGATAAACTCCTGTGTTTCGGCAATCATTTTCTGTTGTTCTTCGTAGGCTTTCAATTGATGTGCCCGTCGTTCCTTGCGCAATTCAAGGTAGTGTGAATATTTTGCCCGATAATCGTAAATCCGTCCCATGGTAACTTCGATGGTTCGGTTGGTAATGTTATCCACAAATGCTCGGTCGTGTGAAATTACCATGACTGCTTTTGCCGAATTCACCAGAAAATCTTCAAGCCACTGGATGCTTTCGATATCCATATGATTGGTCGGTTCATCGAGAAGAATCAAATCCGGTTTCTTGAGGAGAATTTTTGCAAGCTCGATGCGCATGCGCCAACCGCCGGAAAACTCAGACGTGGGCCTTGCAAAATCAGCACGATTAAAACCTAAACCTTTAAGCACTTTTTCAACTTCTGCTTCGTAGTTGATTTCTTCGATTGCATAAAATTTTTCGCTGAGTTCGGATACCCGTTCGATGAGTTTCATATACTCATCGCTCTCGTAATCGGTGCGAACTGTCAATTGTTCATTGAGGGCGTCGATTTCGTCGCGCATGCGAAAAATATCCGCGAATGCTTTTGACGCTTCTTCAAAAACCGTCGCATCGTCCGCTGTAAGTAAATGCTGCGGAAGGTATGCGATTACTGCCTCTTTCGGAGCAGATATGGCGCCACGCGTAGGTTTACTGGCTCCTGCAATGATTTTTAAAAGCGTAGATTTTCCGGCGCCGTTTTTACCCATTAGGGCAATTTTGTCGGTTTCGTTGATGGCAAAAGAAACGTCGCTGAAAAGAGTAGTTCCGCCAAACTCGACGGCAATATCGTTTACGGTTATCATGTAGCAAAAAATTGGCTGCAAAGATAACGGTAAAAAGTACGCGGATTAGTATGTTTCTTCGTCTGTAAAATCAAAGTAAACAGGTTCTTCCATGGTTTTGTCGATCATGGATTCAAACCGTTCGGAAGAGGTAGATGCGGCATAAATAAGTTGCGTCCGGTCGACACTCGTCAGCAGCCGCAGCACAATGCTGTCTTCCCGGTTTTTAAAGATGATGTCTGCATCATCCACCACAAAATGACGAATGGTGTTCAAATTAAATCCGGCAGAAGAAAAGAGTGCGTTGATTTTAACCGGCGTACCTACGAGAATATCCACACCTAGTGAAAGTTGGTTTTTATCATAATCGATGTCGCCCTTTTCATGCACCCCGAACATCCGCAAATTGGTCCTGGACGCCATTTCGCGCAGTAGGTCGACCGTACGAAGTACATCCTCTTTGGTTGGGACCAAGAGTAGTGCGCGTGTGCTTTCGCCTTCTGCTTTTTGCAATTTCTGAATTAATAACATTCCGAGCGCGGTGGATTTCCCGGAGCCCGATTCTGCGAGCAGAACGCAGGGCATACCACTTTTGAGCGAAGACCACGTCTCAAATTGCAAAGTAGTGGGTTTCGTAAGTCCGATTTCTTCCAACGCTTCCCTGAGCGGAAGTATAATTTTTTTAAGCTCCATTATTTACTTGCAAACATTTTAACGTCGGTTTCGGAAATTTCAGTGCCACCCAAAATGATCAGCCGCTCGACCACATTGCGAAGTTCGCGAATGTTTCCTGTCCAATCATACTCCTGCAGCAACCGTACCGCTTCGTCCGAAAATTTCTTTACCGCGGAACCTTGCTCGGCCGCAATCATAGCGCTAAAATGGTCAATAAGCAACGGAATATCGTCACGGCGATCGTTCAATGCCGGAACATGGATAAGAATCACGGCCAAACGGTGGTATAGATCTTCGCGAAAGCGGCCTTCAGCTATCTCTTTTTTCAAATCTTTGTTGGTAGCCGCAATGACGCGAACGTCTACTTTAATATCGCGGTCTGCGCCTACGCGCTGAACTACATTTTCCTGCAGCACACGAAGCACTTTTGCCTGTGCAGACAAACTCATATCGCCGATTTCATCCAAGAAAATGGTACCTTTATCTGCTGCTTCAAATTTTCCGGCGCGATCTTTCACCGCTGAAGTAAATGCACCTTTTATGTGTCCGAACAATTCACTCTCGATAAGCTCCGACGGAATGGCAGCACAATTTACCTCGATAAGCGGGTTACCGGCACGTTCACTCTTTTCATGCAATTGATGGGCAACGAGTTCTTTTCCGGTTCCGTTCGGACCGGTAATCAGGACCCGGGCTTCGGTAGGCGCGACCTTATCAACGATTTCTTTGATTTTATTGATCGCGGTACTGTTGCCGATCATTTCGTAATGCCGGGATACTTTCTTCTTCAGGATTTTATTTTCTACCACCAATTGCTTCTTGTCGCACGCATTGCGAACGGTATTGAGCAATCGGTTAAGATCGGGTGGTTTGGAGAGGTAATCGAAAGCTCCTAAGCGCATCGTATTGATCGCAGTTTCCATGTCACCATGCCCTGAAATCATAACCATCGGAATTTCGGGCTTTACGTTTTTTACTGCTTCGAGCAACTCGACGCCGTCCATCTTCGGCATTTTGATGTCGCACAGCACCAGATCGTAGTCTGTAGCCTTGATTTTTTCGAGCCCTGCCGCCCCGTCTTCGGCTTCATCCACCTGATAACCGGCGTTTTCCTCCGTAAGAATTCGCGTCAGAACACGCCGAATGGCTGCTTCATCTTCAATAATCAATATTCTCGGCATAGCGTTGCTTAATAATTAATCCATTTAAAAATTTCCCGGTAAGTGGGCTTTTTCCCGTACATTAATATTCCGATGCGGTAAATTTTTGACGAAAACCAAACCACGAGCAGAAAGGTACCGAAAAGTAGAACCATTGACAAAATTATTTGCCACCACGGAACACCGAACGGTATGCGCATCAGCATCACAATAGGCGATGTAAGCGGCACCAAGGAAAATACAGTAGCAACAGTGCCGTGAGGCTCGCTGATGACCGTAAAAAATCCAATGTAAACCCCTAAGATCAAAGGCATTAAAATTGGCAGCAAGAATTGCTGGGAATCGGTTTCATTGTCGACTGCTGCACCAATTGCTGCATAGAACGAGCTGTACAGAAAATATCCTCCCACAAAGAAAATGATGAACGAGATCACGATGGTGGCTATCGGAAGTTCCCACAATTCCCGGATGTAGAGCGACAATGTTCCCGCATTTTCCGCTGCTGCATTTAACATTTCTTCCGAAGGTGCGGCAGTAGCATCGACGCCCAACCAGGCGGACATCCCGAAAAGCAGCAAAACACCGATCACTGCCCAAATGGAAAACTGAAGAATTCCCGCGAGTGATGTTCCGATGATTTTTCCCATCATCAATTGAAAAGGCTTCACCGAAGAAATGATGATTTCGACAATCCGGTTGGTTTTTTCTTCAATCACACTCCGCATTACCATATTGCCATAAATAATGATAAACATCATGATTAAGTAGCCGAAAGCGGCGCCGATGGCAATTTTAATTTCATTCAGACCTTTCAGTGCGTCTTCGCCTGACGTTTTGGTAATTTTTAAATCTACCTCCGCTCTCGATTTTCGTATCGCTGTCGTGTCGAGACCCGCTATGCGGTAGTTCTCTGTCGTAATTTTTCCGGCAATTTTATTTTCAATTTCAGCCACAAAAAGCATTGAAGGACTGTCGTTAGAGATGTAGCGAATTTTGTTTTTCAGTTGGTTAATACTGTCAACACGTGGAATGAATAATACGCCCTCGAATTTCTCGGCTGCGACGCTATCGGCAAGTGCGTTAAATGAAACTCCCGTTTTATCAAGATATCGGTAACTCTCATCAGCGGTAAACAAACTTTTTAAATCACCGCTTTCGTCGTGAATGGCGATGCGTTTTACCTCAGATTTCATGGTGCTGAGATAGCCGATGACGAATGCAATGGCGACGAGGAGCAGTGGACTTAAAAATGTCATTACGATGAACGACTTGTTGCGGACCTTCGCTTTAAATTCTCGCTTAATAATTAGAGACAAAACACCCATGCTGATTCGGATTACGAGGTAACAGATTGAATAAAGATATCGTTTGCTGTGGGTACTTTCTCAGAAAAATGAGTAACCATTCCGCGCTGCATCAGCAATTGTAGCAAGTCGTTCGGCGAATGAGTGCCGAGCTGGATTTCCAGTTTTAATTCATCATGTAACGACCGGAAGTCGGTTTGCTGCACGGTATATTTCTGAGAGAGATCATAAAACAAACCTTCCACATTGGATGTAAGTATGCCCACCTGATAGGCATTACTTCGGTACTGTCTTTTAATATCGGTTAATTTCCCTTCGAGTAGTTTATTGCTTTTGTGAATAAGAGCAATATCATCACAAAGCTCTTCTACACTTTCCATGCGATGCGTCGAAAAAATAATGGTTGTACCTCTGTCGCGCAGCGCAAGAATTTCATCTTTGATGATATTTGCGTTCACGGGATCGAAGCCGGAAAAGGGCTCGTCGAAAATCAGCAGTTTGGGGTTGTGCAGGACGGTTACTACAAACTGAATTTTCTGCGCCATTCCTTTGGAAAGCTCTTCGATTTTCTTGTCCCACCACCCTTTGATCTCCAGGCGATCAAACCAATAGTCTAACTGTTCCCGCGCCTGTTTGCTGCTAAGTCCCTTCAATTGAGCGAGGTACAGACACTGTTCGCCTACTTTCATCGATTTATAAAGGCCGCGTTCTTCGGGTAAATAGCCGATATCGCGCACATGATGCGTGCTAAGTGGCTTTCCATCGAATAGCACCTCGCCGGAATCCGGCATTGTAATCTGATTAATGATACGGATCAGTGAGGTCTTTCCGGCACCATTAGGCCCAAGAAGACCGTAAATGCTGCCTTTGGGAATGGAAAGCGATACATGATTTAGCGCAATGTATGTTCCGTAGAATTTCGAAACATTATTAACTTCAAGAATGTTGGTCATTCAACAGCAATTTGGGTAAAGGTACGCAGGGATGTGGTTTCAAAAAAAACCCACCCTTATTTTTTGCGGAATAAGGATGGGAAAAATTGCTATGAAAAAGAAGTTACCAGTAACTAGCTAGTAACATTTCAAATGTAAAATAATTTTTCCTAATCAGGAAAACATATCTTTAACTTTTTCAAAAAAAGATTTTTCCGACTTTTCCGGATTAGGCAGAAAATTCGAATCATTCTGATTTCTCTCGAAAAATTCGCGTTGTTCTTTCGATAGCGTTTTCGGGGTCCAGACGTTTACGTGTACTAAAAGATCGCCATTACCATAGCCATTCAGACTTGGCAATCCTTTACCTTTCAGGCGAAGTATTTTTCCGGACTGAATGCCTTCCTCCAGTTTAATTCTCACTTTACCATTCACCGTATCAATGTCTTTGCTGATTCCGAGAACAGCTTCACTGATGCTGATGTATAGATCGAGGTGAAGATTTTCACCTTCGCGTTTCAGATGGTCGTGTTCGACCTCTTCAATCACGACGATCAAATCGCCGGGAATACCGTTGCCCGGAGCGTCGTTTCCTTTGTTGCTGACTTTCAGCTGCATGCCATCCGCAACACCTGCAGGAATCTTGATGGAAACCGTTTCTTCCTGCAACACCATTCCGAACGCATCCGCCTCACGCGGCTTACTTTCGATGATCTGACCGGACCCGCTGCACTGCGGGCAGGTGGAAGCCGATTGCATCCGGCCGAGGATGGTATTCGTTACCCGCATCACCTGGCCTGCACCATTACAAGTAGAACAGGTTTTATAACGCACGCCCGGTGCCTGCACTTTACGCTTTACCTTCACTTTTTTGTCGACACCGTTTGCGATCTCCTCGAGTGTCATTCGCACTTTGATGCGAAGATTGCTGCCTTTGGTCCGGCGCTGGCCGCCGCCGTTAAAGCTGCCGAAACCGCCACCGAATGCGCTCCCGAAGATATCTCCAAACTGACTGAAAATGTCGTCCATATTCATACCGCCGCCGAATCCTCCGCTGCCATCAAATGCCTGATGCCCGAACTGATCGTAGCGCGCTTTTTTATCAGCGTCGCTCAGTACTTCGTAAGCTTCCGCTGCGGCTTTAAAATTCTCCTCCGCCTGTTTATCGCCGGGATTTTTATCAGGGTGATATTCAATCGCTTTCTTTCTGTAGGCTTTTTTAATTTCCTCAGCAGTAGCGTTTTTGCCCACACCTAAAATTTCGTAGTAATCGCGTTTCATCTGTATAAATTATTGTCCGATTACCACTTTTGGAAAACGGATGATTTTTTCACCAAGTCGATACCCTTTTTCAATCACATCGACGATTTTACCTTTCAATTCCGGACTCGGCGAGGGAATCTGTGTAATGGCTTCCGCGTAATCTGAATTAAATTCTTCCCCGACGGAAATTTCAACCAACTCCAAACCTTTACTATTTAGCGTGTGTTTAAATTTCTCGTGGATCAATTCTACACCTTTCAATAGTGCCTCATCTCCCGATTTACCAATTTCGGCTAAAGCGCGGTCAAAATCGTCTAAAACCGGCAACATCGCAATGATAACATCCTGATTGGCTGTCTTGTACAGCTCCATGCGCTCTTTGCTCGTCCGCTTTTTAAAATTTTCAAATTCTGCAAAAAGGCGAAGAAATTTGTCGCGCTCGTTTTCCACTTCCTGACGAAGTTGTTCCTCGACCGTCAATTCTTCAACAACTATTTGCTCGTTATTAGTAGCGGAAGCATTTGCTTCCTGCTGTTCTCCTGACAAATTCTCTTTTTCTTCTGTAGCCATTTTTAACTGCTTGTGTTCAACCCGCGCGGTTTGCAAACATACTGCCATTTGCAGGAAAATGCCAAAATGTCACATTAACAAATTACAGTGCAGTGGAACGTAATACTAACTTTTTTTTGATAAGTTTGTTAATGAACTAAAAACCAATCGTCATGAAAAATATTGTGATTGCACTGTTCAGCGTAATGTTTATGCTCACAGTATCAGGATGTAAGAAGAAAGAAGGATCAGCAAAAGACGCTAAAGATGCTGCCGGCACGACGGCAGAGGCAGTGGCCTATAACGTTGATACTAATTCTTCCGTTATTGAATGGACCGGAAGCAAGCAGACCGGTAAGCACAGCGGCACTGTAAAGCTGTCGTCCGGGACTGTATTTACGAAAGATGATGTGGTTCAAAGCGGCAATTTCACGATTGACATGAATTCGATTGAAGTGACTGATCTGAAGCCGGAAGATGGCAAAGCAGATCTTGAGGGGCATTTAAAAGGAACAAGCGTTGAGGGAGAAGCAGATCATTTTTTCAATGTCAGAAAGTATCCCGAAGCTAAATTTGAGATTACAGGCATCACCATGGATAAAGGCAAAACTATGATTGAAGGTAACCTGACCATTAAGGAAACTACAAAAAACATCAAATTCGCCGCATTGGTTAATATGGAAAACAACCGTCTATCCATTGTAAGTGATACGTTCGTAATTGATCGCACGCAATGGAAGGTTAATTATGCTTCAAAATCTGTTTTTGCAGACCTTGGCGATCGGTTCGTGAATGACGAAATTGAAATGAGAGTCGTAGTTAAAGCGATGCGGTAACAGCACTAACTAAAATCAGTATAATGCTTTAAGTGCTTCGGATAATGTCGGAAACTTAAACGAAAAGCCCTCACCGATGATTTTGTCAGCGCTGACGTATTGTCCGGTTACTAAAATCTGATGCATCTCGCCCAACATTAATTTTAATACAAATTCGGGAACCGGTGGTAAAAACGCCGGTTTTTTCATAGCCTGTGCCAAATGGCGGGTAAATTCCCGATTGCTTACCGGTTGAGGCGATACGGCGTTAAAAACACCGGAAAGGCGGTTTTCAATCACGAATTTATACATCTCCGCAAGGTCATCAAGATGAATCCAAGAGTAGATTTGTTTCCCTGAACCTAAAGGAGCGCCCAATCCCAGGCGAAACGATTTCTCCATTTCGGCCAATGCTCCGCCTTCCCGAGCCAGCACGAGGCCTGTCCTCAATATAGCAGTGGCTATGCCCAACGACGCCATGCGCTGCGCAGCATTTTCCCATTTCACCACGACCTGACCTACAAATCCGTCGTCAGGAGTAGAGTGCGTTTCAGTATAATGTGCGGTCTCGCTGTTGGGATAAAATCCGATTCCGGACGCTGAAACGAACTGCTGCACCTGGTGAGGTTGCGTTTTTAAAATTTTAAAAATCAAATTTGCGGTTACTACCCTACTTTCCAGAATGGCCTGCTTGGTTTCCGGCGTCCATTTACCGGCGATGGATTCACCTGCCAGGTGAACGATGGTATCGACCCCGATAAAAGCGGCTTCGTCAATAAAACCGCGGCCCGGATCCCAGATATAACCCTTAGCATCTGATATCCGGCTGACTTTGTCAGGGTTCGTGGTAAGAAAATTTACCACATGTCCGCCGGCTGTAAGCGTTTTAACCAAACGTCTCCCCACCAGACCGGTGGCACCTGTAAGCAGAATTTTCATACGCTTCTTTTTTTGCAAAGGTACACTTCACAAATAGCAGCAAGATTGAATTAAGCAGGCTTTAACGTTCGTTTTAATTTAAGCGACCATGTAAATGTAAAGCGGGCCACTACATCACCTGATTCATCGTGACCCACGGACTGCAGCGTAAGTACTACCGGTTCTTCAGTAATATTCTGCAAACAGGCAGTGACTTCATTACCGTTTGTACAAGTAAAGGAAATCCGACCCCTAGCCTTTTTAATAAACTCACCTTCGTGCCTTAGGACCAGCATGTGGCAGTCGCACCTTAAAGCACGAAGCGTATAAACCAATAGTGCACCCGTAGACAGTTCGGCAGCCATCGCCTGCACGGCAAAATACATCGACCCAAAAGGATTCTGATTAATCCAACGATGACGAACCCGGACGACACAGGAATAACGATCCAGCGCGTAAACCCGAACGCCACACCAAAAAGCAGCAGGCAGCTTCCAGAAAAGAAATAAATTGATTTTCAGAATACTCATATCCCAAATGAACACATTTTCAAATAAAATTAAAAGTTAAGATTATGTTAATTAATACTACTATGCAAAGCAAGGAACTGTTTTTTAAATATATATTTGCATAGAATATTTCTCGGCCTACGATGGTTCTGAAAATTCAATCATCAATCACATCACTCAAGTTCAATCATCAATCAAAAAACGAACATTATGTTGAAAATCATCATCACATTAGGAATGGCACTCGCTACTTCATTAGCTGCTGCGCAGTCGCAGGAAAATCGCAGTACAAACACCTTCAGCATTCTCGAAATCGGAGGTAATGCGGATGTTATTCTTGTAGAATCGCAAACTGAAATTTCAGTGGTAGCCCCCACCAAGGAACTGCTCGGGCAGGTGTCAACCCGGATAAACAACGGAGTACTTTCTGTTGACTACCCCGAAAAAAAATCGCGGGCGCAAGTAACTATCGGTATTGGGACTTTGTCAAGAATTCGCGTTCGCGGAAATGCTACTGTAAAGTTTGAAAACGTTACCTATGAAGGTTCGGTAGCATTGCGGTTGTCGCAGAATGCAAAAGTTTCCGGAAATTTAGCCGTCCCAAATTTAGAACTGCGCGCCGAGGATCGGTCGCAGGTGACGATACAGCTAAATTCACGTACTGTCAAAGGAGATTTCTCCGGCCAGTCTAAGGCAGCATTTTCAGGCATTACCCGTTCAGCATCCTTTCTTACCTCGCATAGCGCGATTTGTCATGCACGAAATCTGGAAGCGGATGACATATTTGCCGATGCCGGAGAAGGTACGGAAATCACCACTCATGTGCGTCATTCCATCGCCATGAAGGTAGAATCGGACAGTAAAATTCGGTTTACCGGAAACCCGGTGAAAATTGACGTGCCGGAGCAGGCTAACGTGAGTTACATCGCCCCAAAAAATACATTGCTTACTCAAAAATAACCGGAGCCCCGCTCCTGCTAACTGAAACGATTATGAACATAGAGAACACAAAAGCACAAATGCGTAAAGGCGTGCTCGAGTTCTGCATATTATCTGTCTTAAAAGAGAAAGACGCATATACTTCAGAGATACTCGAAACGCTGAAAAACGCTAAACTACTCGTCGTGGAAGGCACTGTTTATCCCCTGCTGACGAGATTAAAAAACGATGGACTGCTAACGTACCGATGGGAAGAATCCACATCCGGTCCGCCGCGAAAGTATTACGGACTCACTGAAAACGGAAAGATCTTCCTCAGTGAACTTAGCGCTACCTGGAATGAACTTTCAGATGCTGTAACAATAATCACCAACCAAAAAACACAGTCATGAATAAAACGGTAAATATCAATCTTGGCGGGCTGTTCTTCCACATCGACGAAGATGCCTATCAAAAACTAACGCGTTATTTTGACGCGGTCCGGCGGTCGCTGTCCAATTCGACCGGTCATGAAGAAATCATGAAGGATATTGAAATGCGAATCGCCGAACTAATCACGGAGCGCCACAGCAGCGATAAGCAGGTAATCAATTCCGGTGAAGTAGACGAGATCATCGCAATTATGGGTCAGCCCGAGGATTACAGGATTGAAGAAGAACCACAGCCACAACCTTCATCTCAGGGTAACGTCCGTCGCAGCAAAAAGTTGTACCGGGATACCGACACGGGAATGCTGGGCGGTGTTTGTCGCGGTTTGTCCCACTATTTTGGGATAGACGTGGTATGGTTCCGTGTAATTTTCCTGATTCTGTTTTTCGGATTTGGTACGGGCTTACTGGCATATATTATCCTTTGGCTGGCCATTCCGGCTGCGGTTACCACTGCCGAAAAACTCGAAATGCGCGGAGAACCTGTGAATATATCCAATATCGAGCGTACCGTGCGCCAGGAATTTGAAAATGTAACGAATCGTTTCTCACAAGCCGATTACAATAAAATGGGCAACTATGCGAAAACGGGTGCCGGACGTTTTGCCGCGGCTCTGGGGCAAATTCTGGAAAGCATTTTCAAAATTATTGGAAAAATCATTGGTGTACTGCTGCTCCTGTTTGTAATGGTGATGATGGTGGTACTGCTCATAAGCGTTTTCTCGATTGGCAGCGCTTCACTCATTGAAGCACCGTGGAATAACTTTGCAGAGGCCGTAAATTACAATGACACGCCGCTTTGGCTGGCGGGACTTCTGATCCTGCTGACGTTCGGTCTTCCACTGGTAGCCCTGTTTTTTCTTGGCCTCAAACTCCTTGCGCCCAACAGCCGTTCGTTGCGTCCCGCTGCGCGCTATACCCTGCTCGCGATCTGGATCATTTCACTGGCTTCTTTAATTTATCTCGCTATTCAACAATGGTCTGAGGTCGCACACGATGCGAAAGCAGTAACAAAAGAGAATCTTGCCCTGAAACCAACCGATACGCTTAACATTACTTTCCGGTTTAATGATTTTTACGACCAATCTGTTGATGATGTCAATGAATACCGAATTACACTCGACGAAAACGGCAAATCTGTCGTCTATTCAAACGACGTAAGTCTGGAAATCCTTAAAACCAACGAAAAAATGCCTTACATCCAGATTGTCCGGGAAGCCAATGGTCGCTCACAAGGGGATGCAAAAACGCGGGCGGAAAAAATCTCCTATGGTTACCGGATGGACGGAAATACGTTGATTCTCGACAATTATCTTTTGGCCAAAGCAGAAGAAAAGTACCGCGGACAAGAAGTGGAAATCTATTTATATCTGCCTGAAGGAACGCTTTTCCGCACCGACGAAAGTGTTCAGCATTTTGACGATTCTGACAATGAGTTTTTCAACCTGCACTTTTCCGGCAACTATCTTTACCGCGTTGACAACAACAAGGTGATGTGTCTCACCTGCCCGCCGGACGAGAATGAATACGGCGATATTCCGGGCGCACCTGCGGATACCTCAGGAGTGACGGTTAGGGAGCAGGTTATTATTAATGTTGATGAAAACGGCGTTTTGGTGAAGGAAAAGAAACATACGAAAACCAAGGAAATTACCACTGGTGAAACAAAAATAATTATCGAATAGCATGAAACCAGCAGATATTTTAAGAGGCGTTCTTTTTGCAATGGTCACTATCCTATTCCTTTCCGCCTGCGGTAGAGATGTGGCGACACTGCGCGGTAGCGGTAAAGTAATCCGCGATAACCGCCCGGTTGAACCGTTTACGGAGATCGAAGTTGGAAGTGGAATTGAAGTCAGAATTCAGCAAGGTGCTACTGCAGCCGTAGCGGTAATTGCTGATGACAATATTGCCCGACACGTGGTTACGGAAGTTGACGGCAAGGTTTTAAAAATATCGTTTGCCAATTTTAGCTTTGTTTCAGGCACTGAAATACGCGTTGACGTGACGGCAACCGACCTCCAAAAAATACGTTCCGGTTCCGGAGCGTCTGTCCGGACCGACGGAGTTCTCAACCAACCCCGTATTCATTTAGAGGCTTCGGGCGGCAGCACTATTGATGCAGAGATCGAGACTGAATTCCTCAGTGCGGAAACCAATGCCGGCAGCACGATTGAACTTGGAGGAAAGGCACTGCGGTCTACCTTCTCAAGTGCGGGCGGAAGTACCATTGAAGCAGGAGATCTTCTGTCTAATGAAATCGAAACTGATGCGTCAAGCGGGAGTTCAATCACCGTCCAACCTGTGCTTAGCCTCACAGCGGAAGCGTCAAGCGGTTCCTCGATCTATTATACACGGATCCCCAAAAATGAGCTGTCACAAAAGGAACATTCCGGGGGCACGATTTCCAAGCAATAAATAAATCCCGGTTCTGCCGGGATTTATTTTGAGCAACGGATGTTAATTGAGAGCGACCCGTGCAATGTTTGTCACTTATTTTTATATTTGCCCAATGAGGTTACTACCCACGCGTAAACTCCCGTTCTTGCTGGTGGCGTTTCTGCTTACCATTGCGGTTCACGGGCAAAAAAAGGAAAAGGTGAAAGGTTCGCGGATTGTGAGTTTAGCACCGCGGGAGGTCAATGATTTCACCAGTCTTGAAATCGAAGACAACATCGAAGTATTCCTTACACAGGGATCCAAATGCGATGTACAAATTGAAGCCGATGACAATTTGCACGATGCCTTTACTTTTTCGGAAGCCGGAGGGAATCTGAGAATTTCACTTTCAAAAGAGATTTATAACGCGAAAAAAATCGGTGTGAAAATTACCTTCACAGACGATTTAAAACTCATTATTGCTAAAGATGATACGTACGTCACCGCGCTGACGGATATGACCTTGGCGGACCTAACTTTTAAAACATCCGGATCTGCGAAATTATTTGCTACCGTTCGCGCCACTACGTTCACAATGATGCAGAATGATAAGTCGAAAGTAGAACTCAACCTCAACGCCCAGAACACAACAATTGAACTGAACAAAAACAGTCAGCTAAAATCGCTAATTACCTCGCCAAAACTTCGGCTCGACATGTATCAGAAATCGCTCGCGAATATTGAAGGCGATTGCATTGAACTTCGTTTGAGGATGGATGGAAATACGAATCTTACCGGAAAAAATCTAACGGCACAGCAGGCGGATATCATCACCGAGAGCAATGCGAATTTGTCTATTATGGTTGAAGGGCGAGCCGTTCTGGAAACGTCGGGCAAGGCTGATATTGAATTGTACGGCGAACCCAAAATTGAAATTCGAAAATTTACCGACAATGCTTCGCTAAGGCATCGCCCCGTAAAATAAAAACTCCCGCCGAAGCGGGAGTTCTTGTTAGGATTCCAGTGTGGCAAGATATCGTTCGGCATCGAGCGCTGCCATACTTCCGGTGCCGGCAGCAGTAATTGCCTGACGGTATTCTTTATCCTGAACGTCTCCACAGGCAAAAACACCGGGCAGATTAGTTTTGGTTGATTTTCCATGCGTAATCAGATAACCGGTTTCATCCATATCCAATTGGCCTTTGAAAATGTCTGTATTTGGTTTGTGACCGATGGCAATAAACAAACCGGTGATCGCGATTTCCGATTTTTCTCCTGTAACATTATTCACCATGCGCAAACCTTCCACTACCGACTCGCCAAGAACCTCGTCAACTTCCGTATTGTACAGCACTTTTAAATTGGGCGTGTTGTTCACCCGGTGTTGCATTGCTTTCGAGGCGCGCATTGCATTTTTGCGAACGAGCATCGTAACGCTTTTACAGATATTCGCAAGGTATGTAGCCTCTTCCGCTGCGGTGTCACCCGCTCCTACGATTGCCACATCCTGACCTTTATAAAAGAATCCGTCGCATACCGCACAGGCAGAAACACCTCCGCCGCGCAAGCGCTGCTCGCTTGGCAGACCCAAATATTTCGCGGTAGCACCCGTTGAAATGATTACCGTATGAGCAAGTAATTCTTTTGAATTGTCCACAACCACGCGGTGCCAACCACCCGGTTCATGACTCAACTGAACGGCAGTGACCATTCCGATTCTAACGTCGGTGCCAAAACGCTCCGCTTGCTGCTGAAGCTGAACCATCATCGTAGGGCCATCAACCCCTTCCGGATACCCCGGAAAATTGTCTACTTCCGTAGTGGTAGTAAGCTGACCGCCCGGTTCCATTCCGGTATAAAGAACCGGATGCATGTCGGCTCTGGCAGCATAGATTGCAGCGGTATACCCCGCAGGTCCCGATCCGATAATCAGGCATTTTATTTTCTCAATTTCAGACATGACAAAAATTTTTTCGCTGCAAATGTAACGGAATTCACGCGCGCGTACGTACAATGAAGATAACTTTTCCCTATCCGAAAATAATTCTTGCACGGGTAATATTAAATAGTATCTTTGCGTCCGCTTTCGGGGTGTAGCGTAGCCCGGTTATCGCGCCTGGTTTGGGACCAGGAGGTCGCAGGTTCGAATCCTGCCACCCCGACAAAAAAATCCTGATGCAAAGGCATCAGGATTTTTCATTTTATTTTTTTTTTTGAGTTTACTCAAATAAAAAAAAATAAAATGAAAAATACGCGAAACGTAAGTTTTGCAGGATTTTTTTGAATCAACCTGCACTCAGGATCACGTCAGTAATCCGCCAACCTGAGTTTACTCAAATAAAAAAAAATAAAATGAAAAATACGCGAAACGTAAGTTTTGCAGTTTTTTTGAACGAATGATAGTTCTCACTATTTTTTCGACCGCATAAAATCACCTTAGCTTAAAATCCACAAGCAGATTTCAATGCACCGCCGTCCTTCGGTGTAAAATTTCTATTTTTGTCCAAATATCTTCTTATGCTGATTATCGGAATTGCCGGCGGTACCGGAAGCGGAAAAACTACCGTGGTGCATCAAATTCTCAATGAGTTGCCAGAAACCGAGGTAGGAATTATTCATCAGGACGCCTACTACAAGGATAATAGTCACTTATCGTATGACGAACGGGCGCTGATCAATTTTGACCATCCTCGCGCCATTGATTTTGAGTTGATGGTTCAGCATCTGAAAGGTTTGAAAGCGGGTGAAGTAATACATCAGCCCGTCTACTCTTTCGTAACACACAACCGCACAGACGACACCATCGCCACCCATCCGCGAAAAGTTATGATTGTAGAAGGGATCTTAATCTTTGCTAATCCGGAGCTTCGCGACATGTGCGATATGAAGATTTTTGTTCATGCCGATTCGGACGAGCGTCTCATCAGAAGACTCCGACGTGATATTGCCGAACGCGGCCGCGACATGGACGAAGTGTTGAATCGGTACCAATCGACATTAAAACCGATGCATCAGCAATTCATCGAACCGACGAAAGCATTTGCCGACATTATCATTCCTAATGATAAATACAATACCGTAGCCATTGATGTGGTTCGCGCCGTAATCAATCAAAAAATCAAGTAATGGAACCGGCGCAGGAAAGTTTTTGGAAAAAGATTTTACGCAATAAATACGTCTGGTTGCTTACTTTTTTTGCGATTTGGATGCTTTTCCTCGACAACTATTCCTGGCTGAACCACCGCGAGCTCGATAAACAGCGCGACGAACTGATTGAAAACAAAAAGTACCTCCAAGAACAAATTACACGCGATAGTCTAGCGGCAAAGCGGCTGCAGAATTTGGATCAGGTTGAAAAGCTTGCTCGTGAAGAATACTACATGAAACGCGATTCAGAAGACGTTTACATCATCGAATTTGAAGGCGATACCGTCGCCAAACCCTAATATGAGCACAACTCTCTTTAAAGATTTCGCCGCGCTGTCTTCCGCCCAATGGAAACAGCAAATTCAATACGAGTTAAAAGGCGGCGATTACGCTGAC
>ERZ1066123.379-NODE-379-length-34208-cov-7.599772_pt1 | contig 34208 bp, 27 predicted proteins | sample MGYA00382770_ERZ1066123 | MGnify/ENA primary metagenome ERZ1066123 (study PRJEB33369, sample SAMEA5778353) | biofilm metagenome | biome: Industrial cooling water; feature: Water cooling tower basin; material: Biofilm | place: United Arab Emirates | collected...
CGCGAGAGCGGTTCCTCCGCGAAGGCCGGGCGATGGCCCGGATCCGGAGCCCGCACGTCGTGGCGGTGTACGACGTCGGCGAAGACGACGGCGTGCCGTACATCGCGATGGAGTACCTCGCCGGCATGTCCGTCGAGGACCGGCTCAAGGCCCCCGAGCCGGTCGCCGTTCCCGAGGCCCAGCGGATCGTCCGCGAGGCCGCCCTCGGGCTCGCCGCCGCCCACGTCCCCGGTCTGGTCCACCGCGACATCAAGCCGTCCAACCTGTGGCTGGAAGTCCCGTCCGGGCGGGTGAAGGTGCTCGACTTCGGGCTCGCCCGCGACCCGCAGGCCGAGACGAACCTGACCCGGGCCGGCACCGTCCTGGGCACCCCCGCGTACATGGCCCCGGAGCAGGCCCGCGGGCTGCCGGTCGACGCGCGGACGGACCTGTTCAGCCTCGGGGCGGTCGGCTACCACCTGCTCGCGGGGAAGTCGCCGTTCCTCGGCAAGAACGCGGTCGAGACGCTGACCCGCGTCGTGACCGAGGAGCCGCCGCCGCTGCGGGCCGCCCGGCCGGACGTGACCGAACCGCTGGCGACGGTCATCGACAAGCTGCTGATGAAAGACCCGGCCGCGCGGTTCGCGACCGCGCGGGAGGTGGCCGACGCCCTCGCCCCGGTGCCGGCGGCCCCGGTGCCGGCGGCCCCGGAGACCCCGTCCGCGGTCGCCCCCCCACCCGCCCCGCAGGTCGCCGCCCTTCCGGAACCGCTCGCCGAGCGGGACGAGTTCGCGTCGTCGAGCTCGTACCGGCTTCGCCGCCGGCGGTTCCCGTGGACGCCGGTCCTCGCCCTGGTGTTCGCCGCCGCCGCCGCCGGGGTGTTCTTCGCCGCCCTGTCGTACCAGTCCGAGCCCGCCGCCCGCGACCGCCCCGCCGACCGGGCCGAACCCCGACGACGGCCGCCCGCTCGCGGACTGGGCCGTGCGGCGGGGGTACGCCGTCCGCGTGGCGGGAAACCCGGCCCCGTTGCGCGACACGACGCAGCTCCCGCCCGGCCCCGTCTCGGTCCTGGCGGTGCTCGCCGACAAGGGGACGGTGTTGCTGACCCCCGAGGACCAGAAGTTCTTCCGCCCGCCGAACGCCTGGACGGACGCGGACCTGGAGCGGAGCAAGTCCGACCCGGCGGCGGCCAAGGTGCGGCTGGTGGTGGTGAATTCGCCCGCGGTGACGGACGCCGGCGTCGCCGCCCTCGCGGCCCGCACCGGCGTCGTGTACCTCGACCTGCGGGCGACCCGCGTCACCGACCGGGGCCTCGAAGCGGTCGCGAATATGAAGGACCTGGTCCGGCTGTCCGTCGCGGACACGTCCGTCGGCGCCGCGGGCCTCTCCCGGCTGAGCCTGTTGCCGAAGTTGATGTGGGTCGACGCCCGCGGCAGCAAGGTCACCCGCGACGGGGTGAAGATCTTCCAGCGCGCCAAGCCCGGCAGCGTCGTCCTCACGGACGCGAAAGGCTGAGCGCCGCCCGTCCGCGGCCCGCCGGCCGTCGGGTTCGTAGGATAAGGCTTCGCATCCGACAGGAGCCGCACCGATGAGCACCCCCGTCCCGCCGATCCTGAAGGAGTGCCACCGGCTCCGCAAGCACCTCCGCGAGCTGCAAAGCGAGATCGACCTCGGCCCGCGGGTGACGAAGATCCGCCAGAAAAAGCTCGCCGACGAGGAGCAGGCCCACAAGGACGCCTACGACGCGATCAAGAAGCTGAAGCTCAAGCAGAAGGACGACGAGGGGACGCTGAAGCAGACCGAACAGCGGCTCGGGAAGCTCCAGACGGACATCCACTCGGCGGCGTCGAAGAAGGAGTTCGACGCGAAGACGGCGGAGATCGCGCACGCCACCGCGATCAAGAACGACACGGAGGACGCCATCCTCGCCGCGATCACGGAGATCGAGGAGCGGACCGCCGCGCTGCCCGCCGTGGAAAAGCGATGGGCCGACGCGCAGGCGGAGTTCAAGCAGGCGGAAGCAGAAGGGAAAGAGCGGCTCGAGCGAATGCTCGCGGACCAGAAGGTGTGTCAGGCGGCGCTGGCCGAGGCGGAGGCGAAACTGCCGCCGGACGTGAAGGGCCAGTACGACCGGCTCGTCAAGAGCTACGGCGCGGACGGCCTCGCCGGGGTCGTCGGCCGGGCGTGCCAGCACTGCCGCACGACGATCCCCGAGGGGACCAAGGCGACCCTCGTCTCCGGGGCGTTCCTGTGCTGCCCGTCGTGCGGCCGGGCCCTGTACCTGGCGGACTGACCGGGGCGGGCGTCACGACCAGTCCGTCGTGTCGAAGAAGTCCCACGCCCAGCGGATCGGCGACCGCGGCTCCCGCGGCGGACCGTCGTACTTCGCCGCGAGCAGGATCGGCTCGCCGAGCTTGTTCTTGGCCGGCTGGTACCGGGCGAGGATTTCGAGTTCCCCGGAGTCGAGCCAGATCAGCCGGCATCGGGGGCAGGTGTCCACGACGGCATTCCCGCCCCCGCCGTAGGGGTGGGTGTCCATCGGCTTCCGGCACTTGGGGCAGGTCAGCTTCCGCTGGAGTTCGCTCGGCTCGAACCCGCGCGGGATCATCGGCTGGCCGGCGTAGGCGACCCGCTTCCGCGGCAGGATTTCGCCGAAGTTCGCGTTCGACGTGAGGAACCCCCGGCACGTCCCGCAGTGGGCGACCGGGTGCCCCTCGATCGCCCCGACGGACAGCGTGACCCGGCAGACCGGGCAGGTCACGTCGGCCGGCTGGCCCCGGTCGGCGATGCCGTCGTCGTTGGTGACGGGGAACTCGAACGTGCCGCAGTGGGCACACCGGAAGTAGGCCCGCCCGCCGACCGGGACCATCGCGGCGGCGCAGTTGCGGCAGTTCATGGGGCGACTCCCTGAAGCGGGGGTGCGGTTCGCTTCTGAGACGTAGAACCGATTCGCCGCCGGGTCAACGCGGCGACACCGGGTGATTCGCCGGGCCGGGCGGTTTCTTGCGGCAACCCTGTCGACGGCACGAACGGCCGCCAACGAACCCGCGGCGGCGGCGTTGTCACAGTCGAGAGGAAACGCGGCCCGGAGATTCCACCCATGCCGAAGCGATTCTGGATCGTCGCGTCGACCGCATCGCTGGGGTTCGTGGCGGCACTCGCCTGCAGCGCGTTCCCGATGGGTGACTTCGGCGGCGGGTGGGGCGGGAGCCCCCTTCGCCCGACAGCGAAGCCGTACACCCTTCAGGACCAAAAGGCCAACGTCGCCCTCGCGTCGCAGTTGCAGGCCGCCCAGACGAAGGCCGTGAAGGAACTCGCGCGGCAGAACGCGAATCTCCCGAAACCGCTCCCGCAGCCCGAGACCGAACTGGACGAGGCCAGCGCGATCGCGACGTTCATCGCGGCATCGGGCAAGCTGCCGGCCGACGGCAAAGAGTTCCAGGCGGCGGTCGACAACTTCGGGAACTTCGCGCAACTTCCCATCCCGTTCTCGGCGGTCGCCCTCGATTCGGGGCTCTCGAACCCCCGCATCGTCTTCGCGGCGACGAGCAGTGCCGACCCGACGAAACCGAACCTGAGCGGGCGGCTGTTCCTGGCGGCCAACCTGGAACCGCCCTTCGGAGGGGTCGCGCGCCTCCGCTCCGTCGAGTTCATCTCCTGGAACTCGCGCACGAGGAAGTTCGACTTCGGCGTCATCGAGGACATCGGCGGGGAGCCGCGAGCGAGGATGCTGGACGGCGTCCGCTGCGCGAGTTGCCACAAGAATCGCGGGCCGATTCTCGGGGCCGGCCCCTGGTCCAATACCGCGCACAACGACGTGCTCCGGCGGGCGACGCAGTTGACGTTCCTGCCGCTGACGGTGCCCCACACCGTGCCGAACGACCCGGTCGCCGGAATGCGTTTCCTGGACTCCCGCGCGCCGGAAGTCGACGCCGGCGTCCGCCTCGGGGGCAGCCTCGCCGCGAACCGCGAAACCGTCCGGCTGCTCGCCCGCACTCCGCAGGGGAGAAAGGCGGTCGCGATTCTCCTCGCCGGCATCGCCGCGCCCGGCCGGCTCGACCGGTTCGAGCGGGAGAGTGCGGTGGAGGTGAACGAACTCCTGAGCAAGCCGTTCGTCAAGCTCGCGGCCGACTGGCTCGCGGTGCAGAAGGCGACGAAATCGAGCGTTCTCGTGGACTTCAACCCGGCGGGCTCGACCGGCAGCGCCGCACTGGTCGGGCGGTACGACGTCGCCAGAATCCAGGGCGAGTCCGGGCTGCCGACCAGTTTCCAGCCGAGCAACCCGAAGGCATTCGCGAAGCCGCAGGTCAAAGCGCCGTTGGAGGCGACACAGATCGTGAGTGCGACCCTGCTCGCCCGGACGATCGGCCTCAACGAGGGGGACCGAAACTTCCTCGGTTCGTCGCTCGTGACGGCAGCGAGGCAAATCCCGTCGGCCAAGGTGACGCCGGCGGCGCTGGCCCGACAGGTGTTCGAGGGGCCGAAGTTCGCCGACGCCCTCGAATCCGGCGACCTGCCGGAACGCGAGGACTTCAAGCAGCGGTTCGTCGACGGGCTCGACGACGTCCTCCAGAGAACCCACGGCGTTGCGGCCGGGTTCAAACCGAACCGCAACACGTACGCCAGCGGCCCGGTCTTCACCCGCCCCTCCGGAAGCGACGAGAAACAGGTGCCGGTCGCCCCCTCGACGGCGTGCCTGCGCTGCCACGAAGTCCGCGGCACCAAGGCACGCTTTCCGGAGCCGCTGCCCGCGCTGGCGTTCGACCCGTTCGACAAGCGATCCCGAGACGCCTGGCTGAAAACCGCCGACAAAGCGCGGAAGCAAGACGTGCTGACGCGGATGCTCCAGCGTCTGGCCGTGGACAAGGACATGCCGCCCGAAGACGAACCCGAGCACGACCTCTTCCGGGTCAACGACCCCGCCAGCTTCGCCGAGGTGAAAGCCTACCTGGAGACCGAGTTGAAGAATATGAAGGGGAAGTAGTCCCCCACGAAGTGCGGATGGAAGATGCTGACCGGCAAACTCGTCCGCGTGAAGTTCGCCCGGAACCGGCTGATCCCGGCGTACGTCAACCCGCGCTCGGAGGAACTGCTCGGGCTCGCCGAGCAGCTTCTGTTCGCCTTCCGCGAGGCGGCCGGGCGGACGCGGGGGGAACTCGAAGCGGAGGTCGCCGAACTCGTCGGGGACGGGCCGACCACGCTCATCCCGCAGGGGTTCGCCAAACTCCTCGAAGACCGGTGCGAGTACGAGGTCGCGTCCGACCTGCCGCCGGACCGGGTGCGGGAGTCCGCGTTCCGGCTGTCCGCGCTGCACCGCGCCGCGGCCGCCAAGTCCGGGACGCCGTTCGACCGGACCGCGGTGCTGGCCGCCGTCGGCACCGAACTCGGCGTCGCGCCCGACGCCGTCGACCGCGCCCTGTTCGCCGACCTGAAGGACGAGCAGCGGATCCTCAAGTTCGACGACTGCACCCCGGACCAGCTGCTGCACCGGTACAACGTCGCGCTGGCGCAGGCGGTCCTGCTCCGCTGCACCGGGATGGAGGTCCGCGTCTGGGGCGAGTCCCCGGCCCGGTTCCGGCAACTGTTCCGGGCGGTCAAGTTCCACCGGCTGATCTGCACCATCCGCCCGGCCGACGGCGGCAGCTACACCCTGCACCTCGACGGCCCGCTGAGCCTGTTTTCCGCGACGCAGAAGTACGGGCTGCAACTCGCGCTGTTCCTGCCGGCGCTCTTGCACTGCAAGGCGTTCGACCTGAAGGCGGAGGTCCGGTGGGGGGCGGACCGGAAGGAAAAGACGTTCGCCCTCGCCGGCACGGACGGGCTGCGGTCGCACGCCCCGGACTTCGGGGTGTACACGCCGCGGGAGCTCGACGCGTTCGCGGAGAACTTCCGGAACACCGTCCCCGGCTGGGTGCTGAGCGCCGACCCGAACCCGGTCCAGGCGGACGGCGTGACGTGGGTGCCGGACTTCACCCTGACGCACGCGAAGACCGGCAAGGAGGTCTTCGTCGAGATCCTCGGGTTCTGGCGGAAGCTCGACCTGGAGGCGCACCTGAGGCGGCTGCGGAAGGCGGTGCCGGGGAAGTTCGTGCTGGTCGTGTCCGAGCAGTACCGCGCGGACGAGGCGGGGGAACTGGCCCTCGGCGACGGCGTCTACCGGTTCAAGCGGACCCCGATCGCGGCGGAGGTGGCGAAGGTGGCGGCGCACGTGGCCGGTGTGAAGCTGTGACGGGAGCTGACAAGTTTCGACTGTCTCAGCTCGCACGGCCGGCAGATTTCCCACATCCCAGCTCGCGAATTGACGGTTTTTCCCCCGGTACGGCTTCCGCTCGGCGGCCGAATCCGGGAAATATAGGGATCGGTTGAAGACCGCGTTCCCGGACGACCACCCGCCCCCGCTGCTTCCGCGGGGTGCCACACCATGTACGACTCGCGGCCGCGCTAGGATTCGGTGACGCCGGCGGGGCTAAGGGCCTGCCACAATGATTCTTGCAGAACAGAAGTTGACTGCCGCCCAGATCATCCTGCTCGCCGCGGACGACCTCACGTCCGCCGGCCGGACCGAGTTCTCCGAGTGGGACCTGACCGTCGCCACGTGGTCCCGCGACCGGTTCCGGTTCGGGCTCCGCGGGTACGCCCAGACGTACCCGGACCACAAGCGGGTGATGTCCGAGATCATGGGCCAGAAGTCGAGCAGCCCGGTGCAGCTCAAGTTCCTGGAAAAGGTCCGGCCGAATTTCTACCGGATGACGAACCTCGGCCGCAGTGCCGCGACCCGGCTCAAGACGGGTGCCCCGAAGCCGAGCAAGAAGCCGGTCACGGTGCGGGAGCTGTACGAGGCCGCCACCAACTACATCAACCGCCCCGAGTTCCGCCGGTGGCAGGACAACCCCGAAGAGCCGCGCGACTGGCTCGGGGCCGCCGCGTTCCTCGGGCTCATGGGCAAGGGCGGCGGGGCGGACCCGGTCGAGCGGCTGGAGGAGATCCACAGCGCCGTCCGGGCCGCGATCGACTGGTGCAGCGTGCAGGAGGTCGCGTACCTGACGCAAGGGGCCGGCCAGGGCGGCACCCCGATCCACGTCCGCGACCTCGCTGACATGATCGACTTCCTGCAGGCGCTCAAGTACCGGTTCCCGGACCACCTCGACACGCCGACGGAGAAGCCGAAGAAGCGGATTTCGGACTGAGTCCCCATGCTCGGTCAGCCCGTCTGCGAGCGGCGGGGCGTCAGCCCGCCGTGGTGTGTCGGCCGTCCACGGCGGGCTGACGCCCCGCCGCTCGCCTTCGGACCCGCCGGCTCGTGCGGCGGGTCGAACCGCACCCGCGACGTGTCCGCGTACCCCGCGTCCGCTTCGATCCCGACCCACTTCCGCCCGAGCCGTTCCGCCACCGAACCGGTCGTGTTGCTCCCCGCGAACGGGTCGAGGACGGTGTCCCCCTCGTCCGTCAGAAACTTCACGAAGAACTCGACGAGCGCCTCCGGCATGACGGCCGGGTGCCGGGGGATGCCCTCCGCGCGGCAAGTCCGGTGGTAGCGGTCGGAACTCACCGTGTTCGCGATCGGCAGCACCGAGTTGAGGCAGTCGCTGTCCGGCGGGGCGAGCACGTTCGGCGGGATCGCGCCGCCGTTGTCCGTGAGGAACGAGGTCGTGCCGACGTGGTGTTCGGACGGCCGCTTGCCGCCGGTGTAGGTGCCCTTCTTGAGCAGCTTCTTCATGCTGTCGCTGTATTCCGTCAGCACCTTGCGGTTGTCCGCCTTCGGGTGCGGCGTCGGGGACATCCACCAGACGCGGGTGAAGGCGTCCTTCACGCGGGTCCGGCGGACCGTCACCCACTCGGCCGGCGACGGCAGCCGGGCGGGGTTGAAGCAGACGAACTCCTGGCAGAGGTGCAGCCCGGCCGCCTCCTGGAACGCGAGCAACGCCTTGATCGCGGCGGTGGAGACGGTCGGCGTGCCCGGCACCCAGCCGTTGCCGAGTTCGAGGACGATCGACCCGTCCGGCGCGAGCATGTCCGCCAGCGGCTTCGCGAACCCCGCGAGCCACGCGGGGAAGGCATCGGCTTCCTCGTTGCCGTACTTCTTCTTCCGGGCCAGCGGGAAGGGCGGCGACGTGAACACGAGCTGCACCGCGCCCCGCCACGGGGCGAGGGCGTCGGACGCCAGCGCGTCCTCGGCCTTGCCGAGGAACAGGTGCCCGTGCGGGGTCTGGTATGCGAGGCCGACCGGTGGTGCCACGTCCGACTCACCTCCGTGTGAGGCGAGCAGTATGGGACCGCCGGTCGGAAGTTGTCAAGCCGGGGTGAAACGGGGGGAGAATCGGAGGGTGGGTCGAGCCGGCTTTGCGGCGAAGACCCACCGGAGTGGCAAGCACTCGTTGCCCGGACCGGTGGGTCTTCGCCGAAGCGGCTCGACCCACCCTCCGGTCGGACTTACTTCACCTCGTACTCGGCGTCGATCACGTCGTCGCCGCCCTTCTTCGGGGCGCTCGGGGCGGCCTCCGGACCCGGTCCCGCGCCCTGACTTTGCATCGCGCGGGCCATCGCCTGCGCCGCGGTGTCGAGTTCTTCCGTCGCCCGCTTCACCGCCGACAGGTCGGACCCCTTCGACGCCTCGCGGGCCTTCTCGATCGCCCGGTTCACGGCGGCCTTGTCCGCCTCGGACACCTTGTCGCCGTGCTCCTTCAGCAACTTCTCGAACTGGAACGCCTTGTTCTCGGCCTCGTTCTTCGCGTCCGCGAACTCGCGCTTCCGCTTGTCCTCGTCCGCGTGGAGCTCGGCGTCGCGCTTCATCTTGTCGATCTCGGCCTGGTCCAGGCCGCTCGACTGCTTGATCTCGACGCTGTTCTCCTTACCGGTGCCCAGGTCCTTCGCGGACACCTTCAGGATGCCGTTCGCGTCCAGGTCGAACGTCACCTCGATCTTCGGCTCGCCGCGCATCGCGGGCATGATCCCGGTGAGGGAGAACTGCCCGATCCGGCGGTTGTCCGCGGCCATCGGCCGTTCGCCCTGGAACACTTCCACCTCGACGGACGGCTGGTTGTCGGCGGCCGTCGTGAAGACGTTGCTCTTCTTCGTCGGGATCGTCGTGTTCTTCGGGATCAGCGGGGTCAGCACGCCGCCGAGCGTCTCGATCCCGAGCGTCAGCGGGGTGACGTCGAGCAGCAGCAGGTCGGACTTCGACCCGAGCAGCAGCTGCGCCCCCTGGATGGCCGCGCCGACGGCGACGACCTCGTCCGGGTTGACGCCCTTGTGCCCTTCCTTGCCGAAGATGTCCTTCACCAGCTGTTGCACGGCCGGCATCCGGGTCATCCCGCCGACGAGGACCACCTCGTCGACCTGGTTCGCCTTCAGGCCCGCGTCTTGCAGCGCCGTCAGCACCGGCTTCTTGCACCGCTGCAGCAGGTGGTCGACCATCCGCTCCAGCTGCGCCCGCGTGATGCTCAGGTCCAGGTGCTTGGGCACCCCGTCGATGGCCGTGATGAACGGCAGGTTGACGTTCGTGCTGGTCTGCTGCGACAGGTCCTTCTTCGCCCGCTCGGCCGCTTCCTTGAGGCGCTGCATCGCCATCGGGTCTTTCCGCAGGTCGACGCCGTTTTCCTTCTTGAAGGCCTCGGCGATGTGGTCGATGACCACCTGGTCGAAGTCGTCGCCGCCGAGGTGGGTGTCCCCGTTGGTGGACTTCACCTGGAAGACGCCGTCCTCGCCGACTTCGAGCACGGACACGTCGAACGTGCCGCCGCCGAGGTCGAACACGACGATCTTCTGGTCCTTCTTCTTGTCCATCGCGTAGGCGAGGGCGGCGGCCGTCGGCTCGTTGATGATCCGCATCCGCTGCTTGGTCTTCTTGCCGGTCTTGGGGTCCTCGATCTCCCAGTCCGTGTCGAAGCCGGCGATGCTGGCCGCGTCGATGGTCGCCTGCCGCTGGGCGTCGTTGAAGTACGCCGGCACCGTGATGACCGCCTTGCGGACGGTCTGGCCGAGGTACGACTCGGCGGCCTCCTTCAGCTTGCGGAGCACCATCGCCGAGATTTCCGGCGGGGTGAACTGCTTGCCGTCGATGTCCACCTTCACGAGGTCGTTCGCGCCGCCGGTGATCTTGTACGGCACGAGCTTTTCTTCGGACTCGACCTCGTTGTGCCGGCGGCCCATGAACCGCTTGATGGAGTAGATCGTCTTCGTCGGGTTCGTGACCGCCTGCCGCTTGGCCGGGTCGCCGACGAGCCGGTTGCCGTCCTTCGCGAAGGCGACCACGGACGGCGTGATCGCGTTGCCTTCCTGGTTCGTGATGACCTTGGCGGTGCTGCCTTCCATGACGGCGACGACGGAGTTCGTCGTGCCCAGGTCGATGCCGATGATCTTTTCTTCAGCCATGTGTCAGTCTCCGGGATGGTTCGGGTTTCGTGTGTTCGGTTCGGATCAGGGTAGCGGGTTTGGCCGCGCCGGTGCGATTCCGTGGGTTGTGGTTCGGTACGCGAAGCAAATCACGCGCCGCGAAGACCGGGGGAGTTTGGTCGCCGCAAGTCACTTCCGGATCGAGACTTGCGAATCGAGTTCGACAGGGTGCGAGTCCGTCGTTCCGCCGTTTTGGCAGCCAATCCGGCTTCCCCCAATCTGAGGGGTCCAGTGGCGGAGCCGATTCGGAAATTCTCGACTCGGCTATCACCTTTCCCAGGCAACCCGAACCGGACTCGCCGCCCCACGCTTCTCGCCCTTCAGCCCGGCTTGACGCCGGGGGCGCATCTCTTCTACGATCCCCCGCCGGTTCGCACCCCGCGTTCGACACTGCGAGGCCACGCATGGAAGCTCTGGTTGGCGGGCGACTCGAAACCGTCGCCCCGCGCCGCGTGACCGACACGACCGACCGCAAGATCCTGGCCGGGCTCGTCGTGGTCGCGGTCGCCGTTCACGGCTGGCTGCTGGCCCACACGGGGGTCACGGCCCGCGACAGCGTCGGGTTCGCCCGGCAGGCCCTGAACTTCGAGAACCCCGCCGTCGGCGCGGCCGCCGGGGCGTCCCGGACGGTCGTGGACGTCTTGCGCGAAAGCCAGCACCCGCCGGGCTACCCCGTCGCGGTGTGGGTCGCGTCCGCCGGGGTGCGGGCGGTGTCGTCGGCCCCGCTGCCGGACCAGATGCTCCTCAGCACCCAGATCGCCAGCGTCGTCGCCGCCGTGCTGCTCGTCTTCCCGACGTACTGGCTCGGGCGGACGATGTTCGGCAAGTTCGCCGGGTTCGCGGCCGCGGTGCTGTTCCAGGTGCTGCCGGTGCCCGCCCACCTGCTCTCGGACGGGCTGACCGAAGCCCTGTACACGCTGTCGATCGGGTGTGCGCTGCTGCTCGGGACGCGGGCCGTGAAGTCCCCCGGCGTCGGTGCGTTCCTGCTCACCGGGATGGCGAGCGGGGCCGCGTACCTCGTCCGCCCGGAGGGGGCCGTCGCCGGGCTCGCCGCCGCGTGCGTCGCCGCCGGGCTGGGCTTCCGCCGCTGGCCGCGCTCGCTCGCCGCCGGCCGGCTCGCCGCGCTGGCCGTCGGGTTCTGCGTCCTGGCACTGCCGTACCTGCTCGTCATCGGCCGGGTGACGAACAAGCCGGCGGGCATGAACATTCTGGAGAAGTTCAACATCCGCGAGCAGGTCGCGAAAGAACGGGCCGAAGCCCCGCGTGCGGCCGACTCCCCGGTCCTGTTCGCCGCGTGGTACGAGCCGGAGGCCGACGCCTCGAAGCCGGTGTGGGTCGCGAAAACGCTCGTGAAGGAAACGATGAAGGCGGGCTTCTACGTCCCGGCCGCGCTGGCCGTGTTCGGGCTCCTGCTCGTCCGCAGGCGGTTCGGCCCGGAGCCGTGGCTGGCGGTGCCGCTGGTGTTCGCGGTGCTGACCGGCGGCGTCCTGGTCGTGCTCGGGATGAAGAGCAACTACCTGTCCGAACGCCACACGCTCTCGATCGTGTACGTCGGGTGCTTCTTCGCGGCCGTCGGCGTCGCCGAAGTCGGCACCCTCGTCAAGCGCCTCCCCGTTCTGAGGGACATCGTCGGCGAGCGGGCGGCGGCCGGGTTCGTGCTCGCGGTGCTGGTGGCGGCGTGCGTCCCGGCGACGCTGAAGCCCCTACACGAGAACCGCGTCGGGCACGTCCACATCGGCCGGTATCTCGCCCAGGAAGGGGCACTGCACGACTCGGACGCGCTGATCGACCCGTTCGACTGGGCCGCGTTCTACTCCGGCCGGACGCTGCAGGCGATCCCCCCCGACCCCGGCGAGCCGCGCGTCCGGTGGGCGGTGCTGGAACTGGACAGGGCCGGCCAGCCGGAGGTGCCGCACTCCGTGACGCCCCGCCACTCCGCCGCGATGGACGTGTTCCGCGACCGCGACAACCCCGCCGAGGTCGCCTACCGCTGGCCCGAAACCGGCCCGGCGCGGATCGTGCTGCTGAAGCAGACGGTCAAGAAGTAGGGGCGGCCGCACCCTCGCGGCCGCGGCTCTAGACCGTCATGCGCCGGGCATGTGAAACAGCCCCCAGCCGTGGCCGTCGGGGTCGAGGAAGCTGTGCGAGTACAGGAAGCCGAGGTCTTCCGGCTGGTCGTAGGTCGTGCCGCCCGCGGCGAGCGCCTTCGCCACGAGGTCGTCGACCTCCTGCCGGCTCTCGCAACTCAGGTTGATGAGCACTTCCACGGCCTGGCTCGTGTCGCAGACGGCCTTCGGCGTGAACTGCCGAAACTTGTCGTGCGTGGCCAGCACGACGGAGATCGTGTCGCTGACGACGACGCACGCGCCCGTGTCGTCAGAGAACGCCGGGTTGAGCGTGAACCCGAGCGCCTGGTAAAACGCCTTCGACTTCGGCAAGTCGGCCACGGGCAGGTTGAGGAAGATTTGTTTGGGCATGATTCGGAGGGTTCCTTCAATTCGCGGGAAGCGGCAGCCCACTTTCGTCGAACGGAGGATTCGCGAATCGACAGATATGGAAACGTGTTTTTCAGATCAGTGAAACGGCTTCACATTACTTGGTGCGATGCCTGTACCCCTGGACGAACGCTTGCACTCGTTCAAGTGTGCCGGGTGGAGCATCTTCGATACGGAAAAACTCGCGGTCTTCCCAGACGACTGGCACACCGGCCGCGTCGGACATCTCGCGGTCGAATTCTGCGTACTCGCCCAGCCCGGAACGCCCGGCACGCGCCACATCGGACGGCGGCATGAACTCGAACGACACTTCCAGGCTGCCATCGCTCATGACCCGGATGGACGGCTCGCCACCTGGGTCGAACCCGGCAAGCTGCACCGTTTGGAGCACTTCTGCCATAAAGAAACGAGCCTCGTAAGCCTACACTTCCCCCGGCACGCTCAGTTCCGGGAACACGTCCTCCGCTACAGCCGATCCCGCTCCTCCGGCTCGATGTCCGCAACTTGGCCCAATGCCTCTTCGAACCGTGCCCGATCACCGCGGGCGGCCCGGGCGGCCAGCCGGTTCGGGCCGGTCAGCGCGGAAACCTTTTCGGCCAACGCCGACGCCAGGAGTTGGCCAACCGTCACGCCGGTTTCGCGGGCCAGTTCGTCGGCCGCCGCGTGCAGCGATTCAGGCAGTTCAACGCTGACCAGACTCATGGTTGGCCCCCTACACTTCCCCCGGCACGCTCAGTTCCGGGAACACATCCTCCGGCAACCCCGCGGCGCGCATCCCCTCGGTCAGTTTCCGCACGGCGGCGAAGCGGTAGTTCGCGATTTGCTGCTCGGACAGTTCCAGAAACTCCGCGACTTGCCAGTTCGCCCAGCCCTTCACGAAGAGGAGTTCGAGCACCTGAATTCGGCGGTACTCCCCCTTTTGCTTGAACCCGCGGATGATCTCCCGCAGGCCGCGCGACACGGCGGCGGCTTCGAGTTCGGTCCGCTCGTTGCCGCGGGCGATGCTCGACGCGGCGGGTTGCTTGCCGTCCGGTGCCCGGCCGAGTTGTTCCTCGTCGGACTCGCTGCCGGTGGCGTACGGCCGTCGGCCGAGTTTGCGGAGCTGGTCCGTGACCTTGTGCGACGCGATGGTGAACAGCCACGTTTGCAGGTCGCGGTTGTCGTCGTAGTTCGTCAGCGAGTTGAGGAAGCCGATGAACGTCTCTTGCACCACGTCATCCGAAACGGAGTGATCGCGGAGCCGACGGCGGACGTACGCCCGCAGCCGGCCCTCGTAGCGGTGGACGAGTTCCTCCCACGCCGCGGCCGAGGGCGAACCCCCGTCGCGGATTTGCTGCACGAGCAGGCGGTCGGAATCGGAGGTCATCGCGAAATCCTGGGTTAGCCGCGAGGCGCAGCCGAGCGCGGACTTCCCGCCCGGTGACGCATCATCCCGTGGGAGGGGGTCCGCGCTCGGCTGCGCCTCGCGGCTAACCGGGTTGGGTTACCCCTTCAACTTCGACAGGAACTCGACCAGGTCCAGGAACTCCACCGGGGCCATCGCGCCGGCCTGGCCCTCGGGCATGCTGCTCTGCTTCAGCGTGACCCGCTTGTCGATGTCGTCCGCGGCGATCGTCTTCTTCTCCTTGCCGTCGAAGATGACGACGGCCTTCTTGTCCTCGCTCACGATCAGGCCGCTGACGGACTTGCCGTCGACGGTGTCGATGCGGGTGGACAGGAACTTCTGGTCGACCTCGGCGTTCGGGTCGATGATCGACTCGACGATCTTGAACTTGGTCAGCCGCTTGCCCACGTCGTCGAGCTTCGGCCCGAACTCGGCCCCGTCGTTGCCGACCTTGTGGCACGCGACGCAGTTCCGCAGGAAGACTTGCTTGCCGTTGTTGGCGTCCCCCTTCATGCCGGCGAGGGCGGTCATCGCCTTGTTGCGGAGTTCCGCCGGCTGGGGTTCGAGCGCGAGCAGGACCGCGAGGTGCGGCACCGCCCCGGCCCCGGCCTTGGACGACGAGAGGACGCCCTCGACGAGCCCCTTCGCGTGCGGGTGGGCCTTCACGAGTTCGCCCTTGAGGTACGCCCCCTGCCACGCGCCGGGGTTGGCGGCCAGGGTGCATTCCGTCAGGTACTTGACCCAGTAGTCCGACGGGCTCTTGTCGAAGGCGACGAGGGTCGCTTCCATCGCGTCCGGGGTCGGGAAGAAGCTCAGGCCGCGGATCACCTCGGCCCGGACGCGCGGGTGGTCGTCCGTCGCGGCCTTCTTCAGCATCGCCAGGGCGGTCGGGATGAACTCCCGGTCGTCGGCGGCGACGCGCACCGCGGCGGCGCGGGCCTGCGGGGTCTTCGCCTCCAGCACCTTTTGCAGCAGGTCCACGTCGTTCGCGTGGTGGCCTTGCAGCACCCACAGGGCCTCGCACCGGAGGCGGTCGTACTCCTTGTCGTTCGGGTCCAGTTTCGCCACCCACTCCTTCACGGCCGCGACCACGTCGGCGGTCGGGCGGTCGCGGAGTTCCCGGCGGGCGCGGTAGCGGGTCCGCCACTCGTACTCGCGGAACTGCTCCAGGATGTCCGGGATCGACTTCCCGAACTGCGTGACCGGTTTGACCGGCGGCTTGTCCTTCCCGACGAGCCGGTAGATGCGGCCGTGGACGTGGTCGCGGTTCGGGTCCCGTTGCGAATACTGCATGTGGCCGATGAGCGGGTTGGCCCAGTCGCCGAACCAGAGCGCGCCGTCCGGGCCGATCTGGGGGTCGGCCGGGCGGAAGTGCTTGTCCGGCGTGCGGACCAGGTCGGCGAACCCCTTGCCGTCGGCGGCCTTCACCCGGGTGCCCTTGTAGCCGGCCCCGTCGTCTTCAATCGAGTAGCGGGTCAGGCCGTTCAACTGGATGACGCAGGCGTAGGTGAACTGCTTCTGGAGGTCGTCCGGCAGGTTCCGGCTGACGAGCCACTCGTTCCCGAGGTTCGGGCGGACGCCGTTCGGCAGGATGAAGTTCACCCCCTTGCGGCCCGAGAACTGCGCCCCGGACAGGGCGGTGTCCCACGTCTGGTTCGGGGTGGTGCCGTCGCCGACGATCCCCTGGCCCCACTCGTCGAAGACGTAGCACCACATGTTCGCCATGCCGGGCAGGGCGAAGTGCTTGACCTTGAGCGACCGCGGGTCGATGACGTAGGCCCCGCCGCCGCCGGCGTTGCGGTACGGCCCCCACGGGGTTTCCAGGGTGGTGCTGGTGGCGATCCCTTCCAGCAGGTGCAGCCGGCCGCTCGGGCTCCACTCGAACCCGCCGCGGTGGTGGGTGTCGTCGGTCGCCCAGCCGTCGAACAGGTGGACGACCACGTCGGCCTTGTCGTCGCCGTTAGTGTCCTTCAGCCACAGGATGCGGGGCTGGTCCATGACGAGGACGCCGCCGTTCCAGAACTCGAACCCGGTCGGGCAGTGGAGCTTGTCGTAGAAGACGGTGGACTTGTCCGCCTTGCCGTCGCCGTCGGTGTCTTCCAGGATCACGAGCTTGTCGGACACCTTCGGGTCGCCCGGCTTCCACTGCGGGTAGCTCGGCATGCACGCGACCCACAGCCGGCCCTTGTTGTCGAAGTTGATCTGCACCGGCTTCGCGATTTCCGGGAACTTCGCCTCGTCCGCGAACAGCTTGACTTCCGTCCCCTCGGGCACGGTCAGGGACTTGATGAGGTCTTCCGGCGGCAGAATCTTCGGCCCGCCCTGGGCGTTCTCGGAGTGGTTCTGCCGGATGCCGAACCGCGTCGGGGGGATGAACAGTTCGCCCGTCTTGCTGTCGTCCGGCACCGGGGGGACGTCCTTCCCCTGGGCGATGTCCCACACGTACCGGTCGCGGACGGCGGCCATGTTCCGCAGCTTGATGTACTCGAGCGGGAACGTCTCCTTGTCGTAGGTCCGCCGGCCGCCGTAGACGTACCAGCCGTTGACCATGCGGTAGTCCTGCTGGCCGACCCACGCCTTGTCGACGATCGCGGCCCGGAGCTTCTCGAACTTCGCGGTTTCCAGCGTCTTGCCGGTCGGGGCACCGAACAGTTCCTTGTCCAGCGCCTCGCCGATGAGCTTGTCGCCGGCCTCGTTCGCGTGCGCGCCGTTGATCGTGAACTGCAGGCCCGGTTCCTTGCCGAAGGCGGCTTCGGTCGGGGCGTACAGGTCGACGAACGCCAGCTTCCGCTTCTCGGCGACGGCCTTCACCGCGGCCGCGTACAGCTTCAGGTTCGCGTTCTCGGCCTTGCCGGACGGCAGGAACTTGTCGTTCGGCTCCTCGAACGCGATCGGCGATACCAGCACGAACCGGGGCGGGGACTTCTCGTCGTCCCGCGGGTACTTCTTCGCGAACTCGTCGAGAAATGCCTCGTAGTCCGCCTTGAACTTCTCGACGCCGTCCGGCCCCTTGAACGACTCGTTGTACCCGAAGAAGCACAGGAACGTGTCCGGGTTGAAGGCGTACAGCGGGTCGTCGATCTTCGTGTAGTCCCCGGAGCGCTGCCGGACGGCGACCTCGTCCGCGGGGCGGGCGAAGTTGCGGACGACGAGTTCCTTGTCCGGGTAGCGCGAGTGAAGCAGCGTTTCAAAGTGGCCGAACAGGCTGAACCGTTCGCCGGTGCTGTTCCCGACGAGGGCGATGCGCTCGCCCTTGACGAGTTCGAGCGGAAGTTTGCTCTCGGGCAGCGCCGGCTTCTTCGGCCGCGGGTCGTGCTTGATGACCCCTTCGGGGTCACTCTTGGGCGGAGCTTTGGGTTTCTGCTGAGACAGCGCGACGCCGGCCGTCGCGGCGACGGCCAGCAACAGGGCGAGTCGAGAGAGGGACATTCGGGCAGGCTCCGGCAGCGGGGAACGTGGGAACGGGTAGGCTTTCTCGCATTGTACAGGGAATCGGCCGGCCGCGGAACGGTCAGAACTTCGCCCACAGTTCGTCGAACTTCCGCTGGAACACGGCGATCAGCCGCGGGTCGCCGGTGTCGACGATGTTCTCCTCGTTGTCGTTCGCCGCGCCGCGGGTCCAGTTGTAGCTGCCGTTGAGCAGCCGCACGCCGTCGAAGATCGCGAACTTGTGGTGCATGTGGTACGGCGTGCGGTCCACCTTCAGCGGCACGCCGGCGCGTTCGATCTGCTCCACGTCCGAACCCGCGTCGAACGCCTTTTCGTCGTCCGTGAGCACCCGCACCTTCACGCCGCGGCGGTGGGCGTCGAGCAGGCTGCGGGTGATGCGGTCGTCCGTGATGGTGAACACGCACACGTCCGCGGTTCGTTTCGCCGCGGCGAACCGGTTCAGAATCTGCCGCAGGCACGTCTCGCCGGGGCTGAAGAACGCCTCGTCCGGGGCGGCGTCCGCCGCGGGCCGGGTCAGGGCGGCGACGCCGTCGACCGCCTTCAGCACGCCTTCGAGCCACGCCAGCACCCGGCGGGACTCGTCATCGCGGGCCGCCTCCCGCGCCACGGCGAACGCCCGGCTCCGGGCCACGGCGCGGTCCTGGTCGGAGTCGATCTGCTTCAGGGCGAAGCCGGTGAGCAACTGCTGCTCGCTGCCGCTGAGCTTGTGGTCGGCGAACGTCTGACGGAGTAGCGCGTCGAATTCGGCGGGGCTCATAAGAGGGTTCCGGGTGGAGGAAGGACCTGTGCGGAAGACCGATTCGCGTTGATTCATCACCACTGTCAGAACGAGTTTCTGACCCTCTCCCCTTGGGGGAGAGGGTGGCCGCAGGCCGGGTGAGGGGAACACCCCACGAGGCAAGACGCGTCATGGATGGGCAGCAAGCCCCATCAGGGGTGGAGCGCATTCCCCTCACCCCCGACCCCTCTCCCCCAAGGGGAGAGGGGAGGAAGAAATCGGAATCAACTCGGTTCGGGATAATCTACTCGCCGGCCCGCCGCGCGAGGAACAACCGCGGCCCGGCGAGTGCCCCCGGCTGCGAAGCCACTTCTCGCACGTCGTACCCCGCCACCACCCGCTCGATCACGGCGACTTCGTCCAGGCCGCCGGGGTGGCCGGTGTACGCGATCGCGGACAGGATGCCGCCCGGCCGCAGCAGCGCGACCCCGGCCCGCAGCGCGGCTTCCGTGGACTTCGCAACGGTGCGGACGGTCTTGTCCCCGCCGGGGAGGTAGCCGAGGTTGAACATCACGGCCCCGATGCGACCGTGATGTTCCATCGGAATGGCCGATGCGAGGTCGGCGTGGCTTCGCAGCAGAAGTGTGACGTTTGGCAGCCCCCAGGCCGCCGTTCGCGCAATCGCTTCGGGCTGGACGTCGAACGCGAAGACGTGCCCCGTCGGGCCGACAAGCTCCGAGAGAAACCGCGTGTCGTGCCCGTTCCCCGCCGTCGCGTCGATGGCCGTTTCCCCCGGTTGAATCACCTCCCGCACGGCGGCGTGGGCGTGTTCGGTCAGCCTCACAGCCGCACCTCCGGCTCGATGTCCCCGGCCCCGCACAGGAACGCGGCGAACTGCTCCGCGAAGAACGGAGCCGCGAGCGACCCCTTCGACGCGAGCCCGTTGAAGAGTCCGACGCGCGGGCTCCGCGGGCTGACGCCGAGGCTCGGGTGCTTCACGCGGATGATCGGCCGCACCGCCGCGTCGTGGGCGACAACTTCGATCGGCGGCCGGACGAACTCCCGCAACCGGCCGAGGATCTCGTCGCGGGCGGCGGCCGTGGGGACGCAGTCGTGCGCGGCATGGTCGTAGGTCGCGCCCGTCCGGAACAGCCCGCCCCCGAGGGGAACCAGCCACACGCCGCGATTCACGATGCGAGTCTCGCCCAGGTCCGGAATGCGCACCGTGAGGATTTCCCCCTTCGCGGAGTTGAACGCGACGCCGGGGAACCACGGGTTGCCGGCCGCCGCGAACCCCTCGCAGAACGTGAGCGTCTTCGCCGTCACCCCGAGCCGCGGCAAGTGGACGCCGACTTCCGTCGCATCCACATCGGTCGACGGGTCCACGTTCGCCGTCCGCACCTCGAACCGACTTCGCGACAGCGACAGGAAGCGGTCCGTCGCGAGTTGGCGGGCGGTCGGGAACTGGCACCCGCCGAACGGGGCCGCGAACCGCGCCGGGTCGACCGGCGGGTCCGGGTCGGCGGCGAGGCCCAGAAACTCCGCGGTTTTGCGGGCGTCGTACACGCTCCGTTCGCGCTCGTCGGCGAACAGGCGGAGTTGCGGCCGGACCGCGAAGAAGCCCCCGCCGCACTCGGCTTCCGCCCGGCGGTAGAACCGGTCCGCCGCCGGCAGCAGGTCGTCGAGCCGCCACGTCTTCACGAGCCGCTTCCCGGTGACGGGCGTGACCAGCCCGGCCGCGACCTTCGACGCCGTCGCGGCGTCGTTCCGGTCCACGACCAGGACGCGCTCGCCCCGCCACCGGAGCGCCCACGTCAGGCACGTCCCCGCGAGCCCCTGGCCGACGACGATGCGGTCGAACGCGGTCAGGCGCGGCCCCCCCGGCGTGTGCTATACCACTTCAGTGTACCGGTCCGCCCGTCCTCACCTCACGAGATCGCCCCATGCCGAGACTGAAACTCGCCGCCGTTCCGTTCGCCCTCGTCGTCTCCGTGGCGCTGGCCGCGGAGAAAAGGCCGGGCGAGGACAAGAAGTACGAGTCGCCGTACTCGGTCGCGTTCGCGCACGCGGACCTGATCGGGGACATTACGTCCGGGAAGCGCGGCGCGGCCGGGGACGAGTCGACCGTCCCGCACGCGGAATGGAACTCGAAGGCGGTCCGGGAGAAGTACGGCTCCTGGGGGCCGCCGGCGAAGCACTTCCCGCCCCCGGCGGGGCTCGCGGGCAAGTCCGTCGGCTGGAAGCGGGAGCGGGTCATCGCCGTCGGGCTGCGGTACGTCGGGTACGGGTACCAGCACCACCACATCCCGGACTGGCTGCCGCCCGAGGACTGGCCGCACGGCGAGAAGGGCGGCCACCACGGGAAGGGCGTCGACTGCAGCAACTTCACGTCGTTCGTCTACAACCTCGCGTTCGGGCTGAAGCCGTCCAGCGACATCAAGGCCCAGTCCGCCCTGAAGGAGTTCCCCGGCCCCGGCGACGGCCACGCGACCCCGGTCCGGCGGGTCGAGTTGCCGGACAGCTACGACGACTTCCCCAAGACGCTCCGGACCGGCGACCTGCTCTACGTGAAGAACCTGAAGGGGGAACTCGCCCACGTCGTGCTGTGGGTCGGGGCGATCGGGAAGTCGCCCAACGGGGTGCCGCTCATCCTCGACAGCCACGGCGACGGGGTGAAGGACTCGGACGGGCAGACGATCCCGTCCGGGGTCCACCTCCGGCCGTTCCGGGACAAGTCGTGGTACCACAAGAGCGCCAGCCACGCGATCCGGGTGTTCGCCGACTGACCCCGGCCGGCTACTCCCGGAACGACGCGAACGCGAACCCGAGCACGAGCGCGAAGCCCCCGGCGACGAGGACGCGGGTCCGCCGCTTCGGGGCGGACGCCTCGCGGGCGGCCCGGAGCCGGGATTCGCACGGCCGGCAGACGAGCAGCGGCGCGCCGTCGACCTGCGGCAGCGTCCGGATCGCGGCCAGCATCGTCGGGTTGTCGCGGGTGTCCGTCTCGACGAGGTAGGCGAAAATCCGGGCCGGGTCGAGTTCGGACCGGCAGCACTGACACGAATACGCCGAACGCATGGCCGAAAGCTCCGCCGCGTGGCCGCTGGGGTGAAGGGGCACGCCGCCCGCGGGTGACGGGTGCCGCTGTGGGAGGGGTCGCACGGTGTGCGACCAAGAATAGCACGCAAATCCGCCGGCGGGAACCGGAACTCTGCGGCGGAAGCCGGGCCGGCTACTTCCCGGCGTCCGGCAGGAACTTCTGCTCGGCGAGCCACTCCAGCGACCGCTTCTGCCAGGCGTCCCACATCGGCCCCTTGTACCCGTTCAGCCCGTGCCCGCCGCCCGGCAGCTCGAGGTACTCGACCGGGACTTTCTCGGCCGTCAGCGCGTCGCGGAACAGCTGACTGTGCTCCGGCACGACGACGCGGTCGTCCTTGGCGTGGGCCAGGAACGTCGGCGGGGTCTTGGCGGTGACTTGCAGCTCGTTGGAGAACAGCTTGACCATCTTCTCGTCCGGCTTCTCGCCGAGCAGGTTCTTCCGGGAGCCGCCGTGCCCCTTCTCGCCCATCGAGACGACCGGGTAGACGAGGATCGCGAAGTCCGGCCGGCTGCTGACTTTTTCGACGGGGTCTTCGGCCTTGGGGTTGCCGTCGTCGAAGTGCGTGGCGGCGGTGCTGGCGAGGTGGCCGCCGGCCGAGAAGCCGACGATGCCGACCTTCGCGGGGTCGAGGCCCCAGGCCTTCGCGTTCGCCCGGACGGTCCGGATCGCCCGCTGGGCGTCCAGCAGCGGCACGAACGACCGGCCCTTCGGCAGGCGGTACTCCAGCACCACGCCCGTGATCCCGTGCCCGTTCAGCCACTTCGCGATGCCGTGCCCCTCGGGGCCGGAGACGAGCGTCCCGTAGCCGCCGCCCGGGCAGATGACCGCGGCCGTCCCGTTCGGCTTCTCCGGCCTGTGAACCGTGACGAAGGCGTCGCCGGTCTCGAACTTGCCGTCCCCGACCGGGGCGTTGCCGTTCCAGAGCTTGAGCTTTTCGGGGGCGTCGGCGGCGGTGCCGGGCGGACCCAGGGCGAGGATCGCCAGGGCCGCGAGCAGGGGTCGGGGGGTTCGCATCGCGTTCTCCGGAAGAGTTTTCGCAGGGTGGGTCGAGCCGCTTCGGCGAAGACCCACCGGTTTCGGAACGAGCGATTGCCATGCTGGTGGGTCTGCGCGAAACGCTTGACCCACTCTACGAGCTTCATCGGGCCAAGGACTTCGCCAGGTCGCCGACGGCCTTCAGGTCGAGCTTGCCGCTGCCGAGGACGGGAAACGTCTCGACGGCGTAGCAATCGCGGACGTCGGGGATCCACAGGTTCGGCAGGCCGCGGTCCCGCAGTTTCGCGAACGCGCCCGGCAACTCCGCGGCGAGCCCGGCGAGGTGCAGGACCACGACCCGCTCGCCGCGCTTCTCGTCCGGGGCGGCGGCGACCACCAGGACGCGGTCGTCGTGCTTGCCGAGTACGTCGTGCAGTTCGTCGTCGAGCCGTTCCAGGGGCACCATTTCCCCGGCGATCTTCGCGAACCGGCTGACGCGGCCGGTGATGCGGACGAAGCCGTCCTCCTGCACGAGCCCGACGTCCCCGGAGATGTACCAGCCGTCGCGGACCACCTCGGCGGTCTTGGCCGGCTGCTTCCAGTACCCGAGCATCACGTTCGGCCCCTTCACGCCGAGCAACCCCTCCGCGGCGGGCGGCAGCGGCCGCTTCGTGTCCGGGTCGAACGCCCGCGGGCAGACGCCGGGGATCGGCTGGCCGACGGTGCCCATCGCGTTCGCGCGGAACGTCACGCCGCCGGACACGCAGTCCGGGAGGTTGGTGCTCACCACGGGGGATAGTTCGGTGCAGCCGTACCCTTCGAGCGGGAGCACGCCGAACTTCGCCCGGAACTCCTCGGCCAGTTTCACCGGCAGTTTCTCCGCCCCGCAGATGAGCAGCCGGAGGCTCGTGAAGTCGTCCGGGCCGCACCGGCGGAGGTAGAACCGCAGGAACGTCGCGGTGCCGAGCATGATCGTGCAGCGGTGGGTGCGGCACAGGTCGCCGACCTCCTTCGCCTGCCGCGGGTCCGGGAAGTAGACGGCCCGCATCGCGACGATGAGCGGGGCCCACAGGCAGACGGTGAACCCGAACGTGTGGAAGAACGGCAGCGTCGCGAGCATCGTGTCGTGCCGGGAGAAGTCCACGCCGCGGCGGAAGCTCTCGGCGTTCGCGGTGACGTTGCGGTAGCTCAGCATCACGCCCTTCGGCTCGCCGGTGCTGCCGCTGGAAAAGAGGATCGTGAGCACGTCGTCCGGCTTGGCCCGGTGCGCCCCGGTGAGGCGGACCAGCACTCGCCCCGGAAGCAGCAGAATCGCCGCGAACGCGAGGGCTTTTGCGAGCCCGGAGATGCCCGCGAGCGCGTCTTCGAGGTGGACCACCCGCACGCCCGCCGGCACGTCCAGCGGCACCTTCGCGAGGAACCGCTTCGCCGTCAGCACGGTGCGAATCTCGGCCTGCTCGACCGCGGACCGCAGCGATTCCGGTCCGGCCGTGTAGTTGAGGTTGACCGACGCCTTGCCGAGGAAGCTCAGCGCGACGTTCGTCAGCGTCGAACCGGTGCCGGTGGGCAGCCACACGCCGACGACGGGGTCCGGCCCGAGTTCGCGCCGCAGCCAGCGGCTCAGGCACCACGCCCCGGCGAGGGCGCTCGGCCACGACAGTCTCCGCTCCGACCCGGTGGCCGTGTCCACGAACGCGGTCCGCCGCAGGTTCCGCCACTTCGACGCTTCCCGCACGAACGTCTGGTGGACCAGCGGCATCCGGCCGCTTTCCGCGATCCAGCAGTCGGCCCCGCACTCGACGACGGCGGCCCGCACCTCGGCGGCGGGGGTCGTGCCCGGCAGCGGCTTCCCGAACCAGACCGTGACCCGCCGGCGGAACTCCGTCGGCCACTTCCGGAACGGCCCGCTCCCCGAGTAGCTCGGCAGCGTGCCCCACAGGTTGTCGAGGTACGTCGGTACGATCGCGACGTCCCGGCCGGACTTCTTCACGACCTTCTCGATCCCCCGGCCGAACGGCCGCAACTGCCCGTTCCGCGTCAGCCCGCCCTCGGCGAAGATCACGACCGCCTCGCCGGCCGCGAGCTTCTTCGCCGCCAGTTCCAGGGCTTCCGCGATGGCGTGCGGCCCCCGGCTCTTCACCGTGACGAGCCGGTGCCGGGCGAACGACAGGCCGAACCGCAGCACCGGGTTGGCGAAGAACCCGCCCCAGATGACGAACGTCACGGGCCGCGGGCTGACCGCCCAGAAGATCAGCCAGTCCACGAACGTGACGTGGTTCGAGACGATCAGCACCGGCCCGGCGGGCGGGACGTGCTCCCGCCCGCGGACGGTCAGGCGGTACAGCGCGTGCGCGATCACCCACATCACCGGCCGGATGAGCGGCGACGCGAACCACGCGGCGGCGACGTACAGGACGCCGAACGCGCACCCCGCGGCGAGCACACCGGCGATGTCGGCGAAATCCTCGGGCATCCGCGTCACCCCGTCACCGTGTCACCCCGCCACCCGGTCATCTTGCGAAGGCCCCCGCCGAGCGTACACTGCCCCGGTGGAAACGACGCCGCCTTCCGCCTACGCCCCGTTCCGCCGGCCGGTGTTCCGCTGGCTGTGGCTCGCCAACCTCGCGTCCAACGTCGGGGTGTGGGTCCAGACCGTCGGCGCGGCGTGGCTCATGTCCGAACTGTCGGCGGAACCGCTGTACGTCGCGCTGATCCAGTCCGCCGGGCTGCTGCCGTTCTTCCTGCTGGCGCTGCCGTCCGGGGCGCTCGCGGACATCCTCGACCGCCGGCACATGCTGCTGGCCGCGCAAGTCTGGATGTTCCTCGTCGCGGTGGTGCTCGCCACTGTCACCCTCCTGGGAATCATCGGCCCGTGGGGGCTGCTCGGGCTGACGTTCCTCATCGGCATCGGCACCGCGCTGAACGCCCCGGCGTTTCAGGCCCTCACGCCGGACCTGGTGCCGAAGGAAGAGGTGCCGTCCGCGATCGCGTTGAACAGCATGTCGATGAACATGGCCCGCGCCGTCGGCCCGGCGATCGGGGGGGTGCTCGTCGCGGCGGCGGGGCCGGGGGCGGCGTTCGTGCTGAACGCGGTCACGTACACCGGGGTGATCGCGGTGCTCGCGCTGTGGCGGAAGCCGGCGGAAGAAACCGCGCTGCCGGCCGAGCGGCTGTTCGGCGCGATGCGGGTCGGGGTGCGGTACGTCCGCCACTCGCCGCCGTTCCGCGCGGTGCTGGTGCGGGCGTCGGCGTTCGTGCTCGGCGGCAGCGGGCTGTGGGCGCTCCTGCCCGTCGTGGTGCGAAGCGACCCGAGCCGGGGGCCGGTGGAGTACGGCATCCTGCTCGGGTGCCTCGGGGCCGGGGCGGTCGGCGGGGCGCTGCTGCTGCCCGTTTTCACGCGCCGCCTGTCAGCGGACCGGCTCGTCGACGCGGGCACGGTCGTGTTCGCGGCGGCGTCGGTCGTGATCGCATTGGTGCCGGAATTCTGGCTGTGGTGCGTCGTCCTCGTCCCGGCCGGGACCGCGTGGCTGACGGCACTGACCCGCTTGAACGCGGCGGCGCAGGCGGTGCTCCCCCGGTGGGTGCGGGCCCGGGCGCTGTCCGTGTTCCTCGTCGTGTTCTTCGGCGGGATTGCGGCGGGCAGTGCCCTCTGGGGCGGCGTCGCGAACGCGATCGGCGGGGAGCTGTCGCTACTCGCCTCGGCCGTCGCAACCGCCCTCGGCGTGCTCGCGGGCTTGCGGTTCCGCCTGCACCAGCCCGCGGGCGTGGACCTGAGCCCGTCCCGCCACTGGCCGGAACCGCACACCGGCCACGACTTCGACGGCGGCCGCGGGCCGGTGCTGGTGACGATCGAGTACCGCGTCCGCCCGGACGACGTGCCCGCGTTCCTGAACGCCCTGCAACCCCTCCGCCTCGCCCGGCTCCGCGGCGGGGCCGTCCGGTGGGACGTCTTCGAGGACGCCGCCGACGCGGACCGGTTCGTCGAAACCTTCCTGGTCGAGTCGTGGGTCGAGCACCTCCGCCAGCACGAGCGCGTGACCGAGGCGGACAAGAAGGTTCAAGAGTACGTCAACTCGTTCCACCAGGGGGACGCGCCGCCGGTGGTGGCGCACCTGGTGTCGGCCCGGCGCGGGGTGCCACGGGCGGCGGGGGAGTTGTGACAGCCGTGTTTTCGAGAGCCGCGACCGCGAGGGAGCGGCCGCTTCACGGGTGAAGTCAAGTCGTTTCCGGGCTGAAGTCATGCCCTCAAAAGCGAGAGCCTTTCCCTTTGCGCCGGCCGCTCCCTTGCGGTCGCGGCTCTCGGGTCGCGCTGCTATCATACCTCCGTTCCGCCGCCTATCGTTCACGGACCGACCATGCTGAACACCGCCCTCAAGGAAGCCGTCGTTCGGGTGCTGCCGCGGGTCTCGACCCCGGCGCAATACCTCGGCGGGGAACTGCACTCCGTGCCGAAGGACCACCGGCAGGTTCGGGGGAAACTGTGCCTGTGCTTCCCGGACACCTATGCTCTCGGCATGAGCCACCACGGGTTGCAGGTGTTGTATTCCATCATGAACGCCGACCCGCAGTGGGCCTGCGAACGCGCGTTCACGCCGTGGGTCGACTTCGAACGGGAACTGCGCGGGAACAAACTCCCGCTGTACGGGCTGGAGACGTTCACCCCGCTCCGCGACTTCGACGTGGTCGGGTTCAGCCTGCAGTACGAGGTCGGGTACACCAACGTCCTCACGATGCTGGACCTCGGCGGGGTGCCGCACTTCTCGGACGCGCGGGCGGTGACGGACCCGCTGGTCATCGCGGGCGGGCCGGGGGCGCAGAACCCGGAACTGCTCGCGCCGTTCGTCGACCTCTTCGTGATCGGCGACGGCGAGGAGTCGTTGCCGTGGGTGATGAACCAGTGGGTGACGCTGAAGGAACGGGCCATTCGCGACGGCGACTTCAGCTTCCGCCGCCGGCAGGACATGCTCGCGGAGATCGCGGCCGCCGCGCCGTGGGTCTACGTGCCGATGTTCTACGAGCCCGAGTACCACGCCGACGGCAGCATCGCGACGGTGAACCGGACCCGCAAAGAAGTCCCCGCGGAGATCGTGTCCTGCACCATCTCCAAGGACTTTGACGAGTTCCCGCTGCCCACGAAACCCGTGGTTCCGTTCGTGCAAACGCCGCACGACCGCATCGCCATCGAAATCATGCGGGGCTGCCCGCACCAGTGCCGGTTCTGCCAGAGCACGGTCATCAAGCGGCCGCTCCGGCTGCGGTCCGTCGAGGCGATCGTGCAGGCGGCCCTCGACAGCTACCGGAACACGGGCACGAACGAGATCAGTCTCTTGTCGCTTTCGTCCAGCGATTACCCGTACTTCGAGCAGCTCGTGAAGCGGATGCACGAGGTGTTCCACCCGCTCGGCGTGAACGTGTCGCTGCCGAGCCTGCGGATCAACCACCAGCTCCGCAGCCTGCCGGGGCTGATCCAGGGCGTGCGGAAGGCGGGGCTCACGCTCGCCCCCGAGGTGGCCCGCGACGACATGCGGGAACAGATCCGCAAGCGGATCAAGAACGAGGACCTCTACGAGGGCTGCCGCGAGGCGTTCAAGCACGGCTGGCAGAAGGTGAAGCTCTACTTCCTGTGCGGCTTGCCCGGCGAACGCACCGTCGACCTCGACGGCATCATCGAGATGGCGGAGGCGATCGCGGACATCTCGAAGCAGGTCACGGGCCGGTACAAGGACGTGACCGCGTCGGTGTCGAACTTCGTGCCGAAGCCGCACACGCCGTACCAGTGGAACGGCATGCAGACCCGCGACTACTTCCGCTGGGCGGGCGACTACCTGCACCGCCAGAAGCGGAACCGCAGCGTGAAGGTGAAGCAGCACGACATCGAGACGAGCCTGCTCGAAGGGATCCTCACCCGCGGTGACAGGCGGGTGTCACCGGGCCTGTACGAGGCGTGGAAGCGGGGGGCGCGGCTCGACGGCTGGAAGGAGTGCATCCGCCCGAACCTGTGGTGGGACAGCTTCCGCGACCTCGGCATCGACCTCGACTTCTACACGCACCGCCAGCGGCCGACGGGCGAGCGGCTGCCGTGGGACCACATCAACGTGAAGAAGGGCCGGGCGTACTTGGAGAAGGAGCAGGAACGCAGCGTGATCCAACTGAAGGTGATGGCCGAGGCCGTGGGCGGCACCGACTGCGGGGGGTGACCCCGCTCGACCCCCGAGGGTGCGGCCCGATCGCCCGGAGGTGCCATGACCGGCCGTGACCGCGACGAGGATGAGGACTTCGACGACGACTTCGCCCCGCCCGCGGCGGTGCCCGTCCCCCCGGGGGTGCGGTTCGCGGGGGGCGTGTGGTTCGGGTACGGGGTGTGGGTGGGGGCGGCCGCGGTGACGGTCTTCGGCCCGGTCCTGGTGCTGGGGGCGGCGGGCGGGCAGCTGGACCTGACCAAAATGGCCGGCCCCGCCCTGTCGGTCCCGGTCTCGGCGTTCTTCGTGTGGTCGGGGTGGCGGACCATGCACGGGCTGGTCTCGCCCGCGGTCCTGGTCGGCTACGGTGCGGTGTCGGTCGTCTTCGGGGCGGTGATGGTGGCCGCCGCCGTCGCGCTCGGGGTCTGGGGCGAAGGGGAGGCGCGCGGCCCCGCGGCGGCCGGGCCGTGCGGGTGTGCGGGGCTGCTGTTCGCCGGGTTCGCCGTCGCGTTCGCCGGCCTGATCGGGGTGGTCGGCCTCCTGTTCGTTCTGGCCGGGGTGCGGGTCATCAGCGGCCGCCGGCGGTACGCGGCGTGGCAGAACGAGACGCGGAGCCGCGACCCGGAGGAGTACCGTGACGGCTGGTGAGCCGGGCGAGCGCCGTCACGGAGAAAACCCACGGGGGTGAGTGTGGACGAGCCGGAGGACGAGTTCCCCGAACCCGACGGCCCGCCGCCGGTCGAGTACCCGGCCGGGGTGCGGTACGCGGGGTTGTTGTGGGTCGCCGTCTCGGTCCTGCTGATCGCGGCGATGATGTTCGGGTTCCTCGTTTCGGCAGTGAAGGGCGAACCGGACTTCACGGGCGTGTGTCTGATGCCGTTCCTGTCGGCGTTCCTGTGGGACGGGTGGGCCGCGTTCAGGGGGCGGGGACGGTTCCAGAAGGGAACGGCGATCGCGTCGTTGCTGTTGGGAGCGGTTCCCTGTTGCATCGGCCTCGTGCTCCTCGTGACGACACGCGACCCGATCGATCTGCCCTCCGTCTTCGGGTACGCCGCGATGGTGGTCGTCGGGTTAGCCTTCCTGCTCGCGGGTGTCCTCTACTCGCGGGGCGAAGGCCGACTCGCCGCGTGGCATGACGACCAGGCACGGCACCGGGAACCTTGACCGTCTCGGGCGAACACTCAACTATATCCCGACCTTCCCGTCCCGCCCGGAGGCCCGCCCGTGATCGACCCCGACGACATCCCGGCCGACGACCGGTTTCCCGCGGACGTGCCGTTCCCGGCCGCGGTCCTCGTCGCGGGCGTCCTCTGGCTGCTGTTCGGCGGGCTGACCTTTCTCGGCGGCCTGCTGAACATGGCCCTCGTCGCCGCGGGCGAGAACCCCGGCGGGGCACCGGGCGGGTGCTGCGGGCTGCTGTTCGGGATCGCGTTCGTCTCGGCCGGGTGGAATTCCGTGAAGGGGACCGCCAAGGACACCCGCGGGAACGCGGTCGGGTCGCTGGCGGTCGGCGCAATCTACCTCGGGCTGACGGTGGTCCTGGCGGTCGTCGGGCTCGGGGCCCTGCCCGGGAACGGGCCGGGCGGGGCAGGGCTGCCACCGGAGGAGGAACTCGTCATGCTCCTCACGGCGCTGGCGGTGGCGATGTTCGGCCTCATCCTGCTGACGGCCGGGGTGCTCGCCCTGGTCGGGCGGCGGCAGTACCTGGACTGGCGGGAGGTCGCCATGGCCCCCCACCGTGCCCCGCGGGACCGCGGGGACGGGCGGTAACCGACGAACGGCACCCGGTCCCGGGTGCCGTTCGCTTCCAGCGGGCGTCCGGGTCAGAACGTCTTCCGGTACTCGACGCGGAACATGTCCTTGTACCAGACCTCGCCGGTCAGGGCGCGGCCGTAGCCGATGTAGAGGTCCGAGCCGCTGGGCAGCTGGGCGTCGGCCGTCGGCCCGCCCCACCCGAACCGGACCCCGACCTTCGCGTTGACGATCGTGTCGCCGGTCGCGGACACGACCGCGGGGGTCATGCCCGCCCGGAGCTCCTTGCCGCTCAGCACCGTCCACCCGACCACTTCGCCGACCGGGGCGATGTACCCGCGGTCGCTCTGGGCGACGGCGTAGCTGGTCCCCAGCCCGTACCGCAGCACGTTGCCGGTGAAGTCGCTGCTGCGGGACAGGTTGATCGAGTCCTTGAACTCGCCGAACACCCCCCACCGGCAGCTGAGCTGTTCGAGGAACAGCAGGCCCGGTTCGATCCGCCAGTTCTCGGCCCCGAGCCCGAGCCCGCCGTCCCCGCTGGGGGTCGTGACCATCGCTTGCAGCGAATACACCCGGTCGGCATTGTTCACGAACGCGTACTTGGCCCCGAACTGCACGTCGCCCAGGCCGGTGGCGTTCGCCGTCCGGGTGGGGTTGATGAACCGGACGGGGATGGTGACGAACATCGACAGGTTCGGGCTGACGGCGTACTCGAAGTACGGCAGGAGTTCCTGGTAGTCGACGTTGGTCTCGATGCCGACCCCCATGCCGGGGCCCTTCGCGTCCGGGGTGCCGAAGCACCCGCACTTGGGGTAGAAGAACTCGGCGCGGTCCGGGCGGTTGTTGCCGTAGGCCGCGTCCGCCCGCAGCCGGAACATCGTCACCGGGCGGGCGTTGTCGATGTACCCGCCGAGCGCGATCGCTTCGCCCGCGCCCGCCCCGGACTGGGCGCTGCCGAACGACGGGGTGGGCTCCAGGAGCGGGTCGGTCGTCGGGCTGGTCGGGTTCGTGCCGGGGGTCGTCGGGCTCGTGCCGGGGGTCGTCGGCGTGTACGGGATGACCGGACACGGGGCGACCGGAGCGGGCTGGGCGCGGTGGCCGCCCGCGGGGGTCACGTCCTGGGAGAACGCGACCTCCGCGGACGCGCCCACGGCCACGGCCGCGGCTGCGATCTGGAACATCTTGCCAATGCGGGACATCATGTCTCCTCGGCGCGTCCGTGCGCCTCATCGGGGTTCGTAGACGGGGAAAAGGTCGAACCTCACGCCCCTTTGTTTCGACCGGAACCGCCGCAACAGCTGCCCGGAAATGTGGCACGCGGACCCGGAGCGTCGGCTCCGGGTCCGCGTGGGCGGGTTGTGACGGCGGTGAGGAATGGCAGGCGGTGCGGTCGGGCCGGTCCTACGGGTTGGCCGGCTTCCCGCCGACGCCCAGCGGCCGGTTGCGCACTTCTCCTCTCATATACGCCTGCTGCACGCCCGCCTTCTCCGGGTCGTCGGCGATCAGCTTCCCGGTCAGGTCGAACACGCCCCCGACGGACGACTGCTCGGCGATGGCCCGCCGGATGATCGCGAACCACCGCTCGCGGGACGAGAGATCCTTCCACCCGAACCAGATCGTCGGCGGCCCCTCGGCCTTCGCGATGGTGCTCTCGGGAACTTTTGGCTTGTCCGGGGCGTGCTGCAGGTCGTTCAGCACGACGAGCCGCACGCCCGGCGTCGTGGGCAGGCCGTCCACCCGGATCGCGAACCGCGTGGCGGCCGCCTCCGAGTACCGCTGGCTCCGGCTGGTGTGCAGCCACCGCCGGCCGTCCGGGGCGACCCAGTCCTTCCCCTGGTAGTACAGCAGGATCACGTCGTTCAGCCACGCGCCCGCCTTGGCCCCCGGCTTCGCGGTGCCGAGCCGCTTCAGTTCGCGGTTCACCTCGTCGAGCACCCACGCCACTTTCCCGTCGTCGACCTCCCCCACGAGGGGCGGGTAGAGGACGGCCTTCGCGAACGCCTTGTGGGTGAACTCGCCGCGGTCGAAGCCGTCCTCGCGGCCGGCGGGGATGACGCCGCCGAGGGCGGTGACGACCCGCTTGCCGAGTTCGCCCCGCTTGGCGGCGGGTTCGTCCACGCCGACCACGACGAGGTGCAGCCGCTGTTCCGTCAGCGGGCTTTCGCAGCGGATGCGGAAGGTGGCGGTGTCGGCGGACTGCTGCGGGGCGGCCGCGTCGCGGGCCGGGGACCGGAACGCGAACCGGACGACGGACTGCGCGGCGCTGAGGAACATCGGCACCTTGAACGTCCGCTCCATCGCCCGGCCCTGCTGCGGGTCGAGCGTGACGGGGACGTGTTCCAGGTCGTTCACGATCAGCACGACGGACAGCTTCGGGTCGCGGGCCGTCTGCGTGTCCTCGGCGGTCCACTTGACCCGGCCGCGAACCTGCACCAGCCCGGCCTTCGACTGGTAGGCGTCGTCGGCGACCTTCAGCGGGTCGGAGACCGCGCCGCCGGGCAACAGTTCTTCGACGGCGTCGACGACGACCCGGAACGCGGGCGGGGTGTACGACACCGCGAACTCCTGGGCCGTCTCGCCGCCGTCGTTGACGGCCAGCACGCGGACGCGGTTGACGCCGGGGCGGAGTTCGAGCGGCACCTCGGCCGTCACGGAGACGCCGTCCGGCCCGGCGACGAACTTTTCGGGGGCGACGCTGCCGGCACGTTCGAGGTCGCCGCCGCGGGGGGCGAGCCACACTTCCACGCGGGCCAGCTTCGATTCGGACGCGACCTTGAACCGCACGGGAATCTTCGGCTGGTCGGTGGCGCGGTCGCGGGTGCCGTCGGCGACGGCGACGATCGGCGGCGGGATCGCGCGGACTTTTCGCTTCACCGGCACCACTGACACCGGGCTGTCACCGTCCGCGTTTCGCACGGCGAAGCGGAGACTCTCGGCCCAGTCGTTGCCGGACTTGATCGGCACGGCAGGCGCGGTCACCTGCCAGAAGACGAGGCCGAACGCGGACCCGAGCTTCTTCGGCGCGGCGGCCTCGACGATGCGGCCGTTCACGATCGCGTCCGTCGGCGGGAAGTCGGCGGCGGTCACCACGGTCGCGGACACATCCGCAACGGCGGACTCGCCCGCATCGGCGGGGGCCACGGCGAACACGCGCGGCGGCTGCCGGAACGCGACCGTGGCGAGGTTGGCGAACGAGTCCGACCGCCAGTCGTTCTTCACGACGAGGCCGATCCGGTTGACGCCGGGCCGCAGCGCGACGGTGGCGGACCACGTCTTAGCGGCCGGGTTCAGCACCGCGTCGACGCTGACCGCGTCCCCGCCGCCGGCCGGGGTCACGACCACTTGCAGCTTGAACGGGTCTTCACCAACCGGCTGGAAATCGCCGGTGAGCGAGAGCAGCCGGGTCGTGACCGACGTGCCGACTTCGATCGGCGCGATGCTGACGGCCGGCAGCGCGGGGTGATACGCAAGGGTGATGTCCCGCTCCGCGAACGGCCCCTTGCCGGACTTCGCCCGCACCCGCACGGTCGTCGGCTTCCCCGCGGTCAGCGTGATGTGACGAGCGTCGGCCAGTTTCTTCGCGGCGACGTGCTTCTCGGCGTGCCACGTCCCGTCGCCGTCGTCCCACTCCACGTCGGTGATCGGGTCGGCCGCCTCGAACGTCGTCGAGAGGTCGAACTTCGCCACGTCGGTGACGAGGATCGATTTCTTGCCGATGGCCTGCGGTTCCGTCGGCGTCGACACCTCGAACTTCGCGATCTGCGGCGGCAGCGGGATCTTTTCC
>ERZ1066123.382-NODE-382-length-33986-cov-16.840470_pt1 | contig 33986 bp, 32 predicted proteins | sample MGYA00382770_ERZ1066123 | MGnify/ENA primary metagenome ERZ1066123 (study PRJEB33369, sample SAMEA5778353) | biofilm metagenome | biome: Industrial cooling water; feature: Water cooling tower basin; material: Biofilm | place: United Arab Emirates | collected...
GCATGGCGTGGCGGGCGCGCTCGAAAAGGTGCTTGGCCCGGCGGATAATGTGAAGTTGGCGTGGAAGCCCTCGCTCACCGTCGCGGTCGACGAAGCCACCGCGGGCACGCTGATGAAGCTGCTCGACACGCTCGATGATGATGATGACGTCCAGACCGTGTGGGGCAATTACGACATCCCGGATGATGTGATGGAGAAGCTCTCCTGATCCTCCCCGGCACGGGGAGGGGGACCATGCGCAGCATGGTGGAAGGGAGGGTGCGGCTTGCCGTCTCTGCGCTGGCGTCCGGGAAGCCGTGCGGGCCCCTCCACCACCTTTCGGGTGGTCCCCCTCCCCCCCGGGGGGAGGACTGATGATCATCCTCGGGCTTGATCCCTCGCTGTCCTGCACCGGCTGGGGGCTGATCCGCAGCGAAGGCGCGCGGATCAGCCACATCGCCAATGGCGAGATCAAGACCGATCCCAAGGCGGCGATGACGGCGCGGCTCGATCATCTCCACGCCGCGGTCGCGGCGGTGATCGGGCAATATGCGCCCGACCGCGCGGCGTGCGAGGAGGTGTTCCTCAACACCAACCCGCAATCGACACTCAAGCTGGCGCAGGCGCGCGGCGCGGTGCTGGCGGCCTGCGGGCGGCACAATCTGGCGGTTGCCGAACACGCCGCGCGGCTGGTGAAGAAATCGGTGGTGGGCACGGGCCGCGCGGAAAAGCCGCAGGTCGCTGCGATGGTGAAGGTACTGCTGCCCGGCGTTGTCATCACCGGCGCGGACGCGGCCGATGCGCTGGCGGTGGCGATTGCCGATGCGCACCTGTCGCCGCGGGCGTGATCCAGCCTGCCTGCTGTAACGGCACAGCCTCCGGGCGCAGGTGCCGGCGCCCTAGCAGCTGAGCCGGATTTCCTGTGCGGCCTTGCGATATTCCAGCATGCCGCATTGCTGCAGGAAAGGGCGCCCGATCGTGAGCGAGTAGATCGGCCGTTGCCCTTTCTTGTCAGGACCGGTGACGATGATCTCTGACCGATCCGCATCGGCATCAGGATCGGGCGGTTCCGGGAGCTTATCGCCCGAGCCTGCTCCATCCAGCCGATCGCGCACACGCACGGCAATGGCATCGAATCGGAACGGCCCGATCACCAGTGGGCGGCCAAGCCGAACCAGCCGCACCGGCCTTCGAATCCCGAAGACGATGGGCTCGTCCCAGACTTCGTCCGTGGGGACGCCCGCATAGGCTTTGGCAATGTCTGCCCCGGCTGCAGCCGAGGCAATGGGATAGCGGCCCGTGGCCTCCACCGCGAAGACAACGCGCATCTTGCCGCCATCATGGGCAAAGCCGGTCCCCACTTCGCTGTTGATCACGCCGAGCATGGGGAAGCTGTGGACAGTGGTCTTCGCGCCGCCCAGTCGGATCGCGACATGATCGGCCGGGATCGCCAAGGGCCCGATCGTGCCATCACCCGTCACCCCCGTTGCGCCTTCAAGCCAGACCACGCGCGTTCGGTAGGGGATGCCTTCGAGAATGACCCTTGTCGCGCGGCTCCGTCCGCTCAGGACTTTGGTCTGCCCGATCGACAAGCGCCAGTTCCCGAACATGGGCACCGGCTTGATCGCGAGGCGAGCCGTCGCCTCGGGATAAAGCGTCAGATTGTTGACGCTTCCGGTGTGCAGCGACACGGCCAGCATCGTGCCATCAATCTCGATGTCCAAGGGCTCGTCCGGATTGACGACGAGAGGCGCATCTTGCGCGGCAGCAGGACGTGCGCTGAAAGCCAGCGCGGCCAGAATGGCCCAGCAGGCCGGTGTTCTGGCCATTGCTGCAAACATGCTCCCGAACCTCCGATGATCTGCTGTTTCCTGTCCCGTCTCCAGGCTCAAGTGCCGTGCTCAGCGACAAGACCGGGCCAGCTCGCCCTCACCATGACCGCAGATATGCCGCATGGGCATTCCCGCTCCAGCACCCCTGTAATGGGATGATTTATCAGGAATATCAATGCTGCGTATCGACCTCTACGGCATCCCCAATTGCGTGCAACCTGTCAGGCTTTCCGCACAAAAATCGATCGGATGACCGCTTCTGGGATGGCCAGCGCGAATTGCGAATGACGGGAAGTGGGTGGATTTCTGCCTTCAGATCCCCAACAGCACTGCCTCTTTCGAGGCTCGCGCCATCAGGCTTGCGATGCCTGCGCTGAAGGCCTCAAGCTGAGGATAGTGCGTCAAGAATGAGGTGCGCACCCGCTCCGCAGTCTCATGGTTGTTGGCGACTTCCACACTCACGTTCAGTTCACCTGTGAGATTGGCCGCTGCCACTTTGATCCCGATTACGAGCGCGTCACCTTCGCATTGTTCGTATCCCCATTCCCTCACAATCGGCGCGTCAGACGTGATTGGGTAAGCACGCAGTGATTGGCCAAACTCCTCAACTTCCTGCCACTGCACCCAGAACCCTCCGCGACCGGAGAAGTTCTCGGATTTCACCTCCACGCCTAACCAACCGTCGTCGTCTCCGGCATCGAATCTGTAGGTCAAGGTCAAGTGGTTCATGATCGGAGCTTGCCACCAATTCTTGATGACCGGAATGGGGTCGCTTCCTGAATGGCAGCTTTTTTCAAAACGATGGCAAAGCCGCCGTGATTTTGTGACATAGGCAGTCTGGCTTCGAGTCCGGCCAACAGACTATCAGGAATATCAATGCTTCACATCGACCTCTACGGCATCCCCAATTGCGACACGGTGAAGAAGGCGCGTGTCTGGCTTGAGCGTCACAGGCTCGCCTACACCTTCCATGATTACAAGAAGGAAGGCGCCGACCCCGCCAAGCTCGCCAGTTGGATCGCGGCGGCGGGGCTTGATCAGATCGTCAACCGCAAGGGCACGACCTTTCGCAAGCTCTCCGAGGCGGAACAGGCCGCGGCCGCGGATAGTCACACGGCTGTCGCTTTGCTCGTCCAGCACACCTCGGTAATCAAACGGCCGATTGCCGAACATGCCGGCGGGCTGCTGGTGGGCTTCAAGGAGGATGAATGGCGCGTCTTGCTCGATTGATGGCGGCAGCGGCCCTGGGGCTGGCAGCTCCGGCGCTGGCGGCGGCGGGGGAGAGTGATCTGCTCGTCATCGCGCATCGCGGGGCGAGTGCGGATCGTCCCGAGCATACGCTTGCCGCCTACGAGCTGGCGATTGATCGCGGCGCCGATTACATCGAACCCGATCTTGTCGCGACCAAGGATCTCGTGCTGGTCGCCCGCCACGAGAACGAGCTTTCAGGCACCACCGATGTTGCCAGCCGCCCCGAGTTCGAGGACCGCCGCCGCGAAAAGACCATTGATGGTCAGCGCGTGGCGGGTTGGTTTGCGGAGGATTTCACGCTCGCCGAATTGCGCACCTTGCGCGCGAAGGAGCGCATCCCTTCGCTCCGGCCGGCGAACACCCGTTATGACGGACTCTATCCCGTGCCGACCTTTGCCGAGATCGTGCAACTGGTGCGCGCCAAGGAAGCGGAAACCGGGCGGCGGATCGGGCTTTATCCCGAGCTCAAGCATCCGACCTTCATGCTCCAGACCGAACGGATTGATCTGGTCGATCTGCTGCTGCGCGATCTCAAGGCGCTGGGCCTGACTGCGGCTGATCCGCTGTTCATCCAGAGCTTTGAAATCGCCCCGCTGCGCCGCTTGAAGCAGCGCGGGGATTTCCGGCTGGTGCAGCTGCTCGCCCCGATGAGCGGCCCGGCGGATGAGCCGGCGCAGCGCTATGCCGAGATGATCACGCCGGCCGGGCTTGCCGAGATCGCGCAATATGCCGATGTGATCGGCGCGCATATCGCGCTGGTGCTGCGGCCCGATGGCTCGCCGACGCCGCTGGTTGCCGATGCCAAGGCGGCAGGCCTTGCGGTGCATGCGTGGACGGTGCGGCCGGAGAACGAATTTCTCCCCGTGAGCTTGCGCAGCGGCGCTGATCCCAAGGGGCGGGGCTGCGGCGATGTGCGGCTAGCCACGATGCTCAAGGTGGCAGGCGTTGCAGGCGTGTTCAGCGACGGGGCGCTAAAAGGGCGGGTTTGCCCTTAACTCCGTTCGTGCTGAGCTTGTCGAAGCACGGCCTTTTTCTTCGAACGTCGTGTCAAAGAAAGTGCGGCCCTTCGACAAGCTCAGGGCGAACGGAAGTGGTAAATCAGGCGCGCTTTGCGCTCAGGATGTAGTTCAGCGCCATATCGTCTGACAGGTGCAGGCCCTTGCCGGGGCGCCAGGCGATGCCGCGCTTGGCCGTCACCGTCAGGCCCACTTCGGCCAGCAGCGCCTCCAGCTCGTCAGGGGTGATGAAATCCTCCCAGTGGTGCGTGCCCTTGGGCACATAGCCAACTGCCTCCGCCGCGCCGACGAGCAGCACCCGCGATGCCGCCGTGCGGTTGGGGGTGGACATGACCAGCAGCCCATCGGGAGCGAGCCGCGCGGCGACATCGCGCAGGAAGGCCGGCTTGTCGGCGACATGTTCGATCACCTCGACACAGGTTACGCAATCGAAGGTGCCGATATCCAGTCCACCGACCTCGCCCGCCATGTAGCGGATATCGAGCCCCATCGCCTCGGCATGGGCGCTGGCTGCCGCGATGTTATCGGCAGCAGCATCCACCCCTGTCACCTCAGCGCCAAGCCGCGCCAGCGGCTCGCACAGCAGGCCTGCGCCGCACCCGATATCAAGCGCGGCCTTCCCCGCCAGCGGCTTGGCCGCGCGCGCGGCATCGGGCCAATGCGTATCAATGGCATCACGGACAAAGCCCAGCCGCACCGGGTTCACCTGATGCAAGGACGCCATCGGGCCTTTGGGATTCCACCAGTCCCGTGCCAGGCCCGAAAAGAACGCCGCTTCTTCCGGGCGAATGGTTACATTTGTTCCGTTTGCCTTATCCATTCCCCGACACTAACAGCGCGCACGACAACTCACCAGCGGGAGCAGGCACACCGTGGCCCGAATAGTGATGAAATTTGGCGGCACCTCGATGGCCGGAACCGAGCGCATCCGCCGCGTTGCCAATATCGTGCGCGCGCAGGCCGCGCTCAAGCCCGATGGCACGCGCGATCAGGTCGTCGTGGTGGTCAGCGCGATGGCGGGTGAGACCGATCGCTTGGTCAATTTCTGCCGCGAGGCGAACCCGATGTTCGATCCGGCGGAATATGATGTGGTGGTGGCGAGCGGCGAGCAGGTGACAAGCGGCTTGCTGGCGCTCACCCTGCAAGCGCTGGGCTGCAAGGCGCGCAGCTGGCTCGGCTGGCAATTGCCGATCCGCACCATCGAAGCCCACGCCAAGGCGCGGATTGATTCGATCGATGCGCCTGCCATGCTCGCGGCGCTCGAAGCGGGCGAGATCGCGGTCGTGCCCGGCTTTCAGGGCGTGTCCGAAGAGGGCCGGGTCACCACGCTGGGGCGCGGCGGTTCGGACACGTCCGCCGTGGCCGTGGCCGCCGCCGTGAAGGCGGATCGCTGCGATATCTACACCGATGTCGACGGCGTCTACACCACCGACCCGCGCATCGTCGCCAAGGCGAAGAAGCAGAAGGCGGTGACCTATGAAGAAATGCTCGAACTCGCATCGGTCGGCGCCAAGGTGCTCCAGACCCGCAGCGTCGGCCTTGCCATGAAGGAAGGCGTGCGGGTGCAGGTGCTGTCGAGCTTTATCGGCGAAGGCGCCCCGCCTGCCGATGATCTGCCCGGCACGCTGATCGTGTCGGACGAGGAAATGGATGAATTGGTGGAGAAGGGCCTGATGGAACGCCAGCTTGTAACCGGTATCGCGCATGACAAGAACGAAGCCAAGGTCATCCTCACCCGCGTGCCCGACCGGCCCGGCGCGGTGGCCAATATCTTCGAACCGCTCGCCGCGGCCAGCATCAATGTCGACATGATCATCCAGAACGTCGGCCGCGACAAGGGCGAGACCGACGTGACCTTCACCGTGCCGCAGTCCGATCTCGCGCGGGCGCAGGCCTTGCTGGAGGATCGTCGCAGCGCGATCGGGTTCAACCGCATCATCACCGATAACAAGATCGCCAAGATCAGCGTGGTCGGCGTCGGCATGAAGAGCCATGCGGGCGTGGCCAGCACGATGTTCCGCGCGTTGAGCGACCGGGGCATCAACATTCAGGCGATCAGCACCTCCGAAATCAAGGTCAGCGTGATGATCGATGAGGACGAAACCGAGCTCGCCGTGCGGGTGCTGCACACCGCCTATGGCCTCGACGCCAAGGACTGAACGCCGCCCCTGCGCGCGCGGCTAACCGGTTATCAGCTTTTAGGCACTCAACGGCGCCGTTAACCATGTTTGCACGGTACCAGTTAACCTTTTGCCCTGAGACTCGCTGCTCTTCCCGAGGAGTGGCACGACATGGCGATAAAGGCACGATTGCAGAGCGGTGAGGGGCAGCGCGCCAATCCGCGGCGTTCGTTGCGGCTCGACACCAGCGGGCGGCTCGATGACGGGGCTGAAACCAATGTCACGGTGCATAACCTGTCAGCCGCAGGCCTCTTGCTGGAAACCAGCCTCACACTCAGCCTAGGCGAAAACCTCACGATTGATCTGCCCGAAGCCGGTGCGGTGGATGCCGTGATCGTGTGGCGCAGCGAGCGGCTCTATGGCTGCGCTTTTGCGACGGCCCTGAGCAGCGCGGCGCTCGCCGCCGTGCAGTTGCGCGCGCTGCCGCCAGCCGAACCGGCGGTGCAACCGACGCCCCCGGTGCGCGAACCTTTCGGGCCGGGAATCGGCGCCAAACTCAACCGCTTGCGGCGGGAGCGCGGGCTGACGCTGGCCGATGTCGCCAGCGCGCTCGGGGTCAGCAAGCCGACGGTATGGGCGTGGGAAAAGGGCAAGGCGCGTCCCTTGCCTGATCGTATCGCCGCGATTGCCGCCGCGCTCGATGTCAGCCCCGATGAACTTCAGGAAGCGACCGTCGCGGATGCGGAATCGCAGGCCGTGATCGAGGAATGCCGCCTGCGGATCGCGGGTGCCTTCAACCTGTCGCCCACCGCCGTGCGGATCATGCTCGAACTGTAAACCCGCCCTGCTGACGCACCTCGGGATGATTACGGACCCGGTGAATGCGTATGGAAAGGTGGCCCTCGCCTGAAATATGGTAAACGAACTTTAGCAGTTGATTCGTTTTTTAGTTAGTTAATCTTACTCTAGCTAACAAGTAAATAACATCCTTCTGATTAAAAAGTGATTGTTTTTATATTGCTAGTTAACCTGATTAACAATCAGAGTGACCTGAAAACGGATCATCATGCTGTAACCTTGGGGCAGGTGGGCATGAAAATTGGTTTGAGTGAAGTCGAAGGCAAGATCCTGCACGGATTGCTGGAGGAGGCTTCGGGGGATATTGTCATTCGTCTGGACGAGCGCGGCTTTCTGGCCCATGCCTCGGCCAACATCGCCGAGATCGGGCTTGATGTCGCTGCCAGTCTCGTGCCGCCGCACATCACGGATCTGGCCGATCGCGATCACGCGGCCTTTGTCGGCAGCAAGGTCAATGGCGTGCTCGCAGGCCATCCCCTGGTGGGCTGGGTGGAATTTCCGATCATGGTCTGCGCGCCAGATGCGCCGGGCGCAGCGCCCGCGCAGCGCCATCGCCATCACCACGGATGCCGGCGCTGGTATGCGCTCAGCCTGCGACCGCTGATGCGCCATTCGGGCGAGCCTGTAGGCGCGCTCGGCCTGCTGCGCTCGGTGCAGCAGGTGCGCAATCTCGAAGGGGAATTGCACAGCCGCGCGGTCACCGATCCGCTGACCGGGCTCGCCAACCGTCAGGCCTTTTGCGCCAGCCTGAGCCGCCACCTCGCGCGGGGCGGCGGGCAGATGGCGGCCGTGCTGGCGGTGGACGGGCTGCGCGCGCTGCTGATGCGCTATGGCCAGCGCACCGTTGATGAAGTCCTGTGGGGCTTTGCCCGCTATCTGGAAACCATGGCCCTGCCGGGAAGCGAGATCGCGCAGCTTGATGGGGAAAGGTTCGGGGTGATCCTGCCCCACCGTGATGAAGCCGCAGCGCGCGCCTGGTGCGCCGAGGTGTTGACCACTTTCGCCTCGCTGACGACCCCTGCCGGATCGCGCAGCTTGCGGCTTTCCGCCAGCGCCGGGTTTGCCCCGGTGGCCTGCACCATCGACTGGACCTTGCGCGAGGCCGAGCTTGGCCTTGTCATGGCGCGTGCGGGCGGCGGCGGGCAGGTGGTGCGCGGGGTCTTGCCGCGCAGCGAAGTCGTGCCTTCCTCTGGACTTGGGATGCAGCGCGGCTAAAGCCTTGCGGCTATGAGCCACATTGCCACCATCCTGCTGCTCGGCTCGGGCGAGCTGGGCCGCGAATTCGTCATTTCCGCCAAGCGCCTCGGGGCGCGGTTGATTGCCTGTGACAGCTACGACGATGCCCCCGCGATGCAGGTGGCGGATGGGCGCGAGGTCTTCCCGATGCTGGATGGCGCGGCGCTGCGGGCGGCCGCCGAAAAGCATCGGCCCGATCTGATCGTCCCCGAAATCGAGGCGATCCGCACCGAAATGCTGGCCGAGCTTGAGGGTGAGGGCTTCACCATCGTCCCCTCGGCGCGCGCCGCGCAGCTCACCATGAACCGCGATGCGATCCGCGATCTGGCGGCGGGCGAGCTGGGCCTCGTGACCTCGCAATACGGCTACGCCGAAAGCTACGCTGAAGCGCAGGCCATTGCCGCGCGCATCGGCTATCCGCTGGTGATGAAGCCGGTGATGTCCTCATCGGGCAAGGGCCAGAGCAAGGTTGATGGGCCCGAGGCCTTGGAGGCCGCATGGGACTATGCCGTGGCCAATATGCGCGGGGACCGGGCGCGGGTGATCTGCGAACAGTTCATCGCCTTCGACTATGAAATTACCCTGCTGACCGTGCGCCATGCGGGCGGGATCAGCTTCTGCCCGCCGATCGGCCACCGGCAGGAGCGCGGCGATTACCGCGAAAGCTGGCAGCCTGCCGCTATGTCCGCTGCCGCGCTGGCGGCTGCGCAGGACATGGCCGCCAAGGTCGTGATGGCGCTGCAAGGCGGAGGGCGCGGCTGGGGGCTCTACGGGGTCGAGTTCTTCGTGCGCGGCGAGGAGGTGATCTTCTCCGAACTCTCGCCCCGCCCGCACGATACGGGGATGGTGACGCTCGCCTCGCAAAGCCTCACCGAATTCGATCTCCACGCCCGCGCGATCCTCGGCCTGCCCGTGTCGGAAAGCATCGCCGCGCAGCCTGCGGCCTCGGCGGTTATCCTCGCCGACCGCGAGAGCGACAGCTTCGCTTTCGAGGGCCTCACCGAAGCGCTCGCACTCGGCGACACCGATGTGCGGATCTTCGGCAAGCCCGTCACCCGGCCCTGGCGCCGGATGGGGGTGGCGCTGGCCCGCGCGGCCGACGCGCCCGCTGCTGTCGACCTTGCCAAGCAAGCCGCCGCAGCCGTGCGGATTGTCTATTCCTCCGAAGCCGACTAAGCGCCGCGCCCATGAGCACCTATCCCAAGACCGCCGCCCTGATGAAGCGCGGCACCGACTTCCTCGGCTGCGAGACCGCGATCCTGTGCGGCGCGATGAGCTGGGTGAGCGAGCGCAACCTTGTCGCCGCCATCTCCAACGCAGGCGGCTTTGGCGTGATCGCCTGCGGGGCGATGACGCCCGAACTGCTCGATACGGAAATCGCCGCGACCAAGGCGCTGACGGGCCGCCCTTTCGGCGTCAACCTCATCACCATGCACCCCGCGCTGTTCGATCTGATCGCGGTCTGCCGCAAGCACGGCGTCACCCACGTGGTGCTGGCGGGCGGCATCCCGCCCAAGGGCAGCGTCGAGGCGATCAAGGCCGACGACAGCGGCATCAAGGTGATCTGCTTTGCCCCCACGCTGGCCCTCGCCCAGAAGCTGCTGCGCTCGGGCGCGGATGCGCTGGTGATCGAGGGGATGGAGGCGGGCGGCCATATCGGCCCGGTCTCCACCTCGGTGCTGGCGCAGGAAATCCTGCCCGAACTCGCGGGCGAGCACCTGATCTTCGTTGCGGGCGGCATTGGCCGGGGCGAGGCGATTGCCTCCTACCTCGAAATGGGCGCGGCGGGCGTGCAATTGGGCACGCGCTTTGCCTGCGCGACCGAAAGCATCGCCCACCCCGATTTCAAGAAGGCCTTCTTCCGCGCCTCGGCCCGCGAAGCCGTCGCCTCTGTGCAGGTCGATCCGCGCCTGCCGGTGATCCCCGTGCGCGCATTGAAGAACAAGGGCACCGAGGAATTCACCGCCAAGCAGCGCGAAGTCGCCGCGCTGCTCGATGCGGGCGAAGTCGACATGGGCGAAGCGCAATTGCAGATCGAGCACTTCTGGGCTGGCGCGCTGCGCCGCGCGGTGGTCGAGGGCGATGTCGAGAACGGCTCGGTCATGGCCGGTCAGTCGGTCGGCATGGTCACCAAGGAAGAACCCGCCGCCGACATCATCGCCGAGCTGATGAGCCAGTGCGAGGCGGCGCTCGCGCGGTAAGGTGGCGACACCCCTCGTCCTCACGCTTGCCTGCGCAGACCGGCCCGGCATCACGGCACGGGTCACCGGCTTCCTGTTCGCGCGCGGGTGCAACATTCTCGACGCGCAGCAGTTCAACGACCGCGCGGAAGTCGGTGGAACCGACCGCTTCTTCATGCGTGTGGTGTTCGATCCCGATGGCGCAACGCCCGAAGGGCTGCGCGCGGATTTCGCCGCGCTGGCAGCCGAATTCGCGATGGAATGGAAGATGGCGCGCGAGGATCGTCCGCGCCGCACGATCATCCTCGTCAGCAAGTTCGATCACTGCCTTGTCGACCTGCTCTACCGCTGGCGTACGGGCGAGCTGGCGATCGATCCGGTGGCAATCGTTTCCAACCACCCGCGCGAGGCCGCGATCCGGGTGGATATCGGCGCTATCCCCTTTCACCACATCCCGGTGACCCCCGAGAGCAAGCCCGCAGCAGAGGCGGAGTTCCGCGCGCTCGCCGCGCAGACCGATGCCGAGCTGATCGTGCTCGCGCGCTACATGCAGGTGTTCTCAGACGAGCAGTCCGCCCACTTCGCCGGACGCTGCATCAACATCCACCACTCCTTCCTCCCCGGCTTCAAGGGCGCGCGGCCCTACCATCAGGCGCACGAACGCGGCGTGAAGATCATCGGCGCGACGGCGCATTTCGTCACCGCCGACCTCGACGAAGGCCCGATCATCCATCAGGATGTCGAGCGCATCACCCATACCGATTCCCCGGAGGATCTGGTGCGCAAAGGCCGCGATATCGAGCGCCGGGTGCTCGCCGAAGCGGTGCGGCTGTTTGTGGAAGAGCGTGTGCTGCTGAACGGCGCGCGGACAGTGGTGTTCAGAGGTTAGGCGAGCAATGCCCGCCACACGGCGGGCGCGGTTTCGTCCTCGAGCGGGTTCCAGACCTTTGCCATCCGCGCGCGGGCTTCAGGCTCGGGCACGCCGCCCGCGCGATCGAGCAGGTAGAGGAACGCGGTCACCCGCCAGTTCATGATGCAATGCACATGATGCGGCCCCGGATGGGCGGCGAGCGCTTCGGCCAGCGCCGCGACATGGGCAGGCGTCGGCGCGTCGAAGGGCACCGGGATGTGCGTGTAGGCGATCCCCTCGGCCGCGAGCAGCGCGGCCTCCTGCGCCAAGGCTTCGGGATGGCTGTCCAGCGCGAGGTTTACCACGTGCCGCACGCCAATGGCCGCGAGGCGCGGCGGATCATGCGCTTCGAGTTTGCCGGAAGTGGTGATCCCGTCGGGCCGCCTTTGCCAGTTGCGGATATCGTCGGGATCACGCGCCATCATCAGCCTTTCGGGGGTGCGGGCAGATCAATCGCCTGCACTTGCGTGCCAATGGCATAGACCCGTACGCCGCTGCCGGTTGTCACCGTCTGGAACTTGTTAGCCGCCCGCGCAATCGGCGCGCGTTCCCACGTTTTGCCGCCATCGCGAGTGGCAAAGCCCCCGGCAGCGGTGCCGACAAAGCCCATATCCGCGTTCACGAAGCCAATGCCGAATTGCCGCGCGCTGGCATCCTGCGCCATTTCGATCTCGCGCCAGGTCGCGCCGCGATCATCGCTGCGGATCACCAGCTGGGTCGCGCGCTTGGGATCATAGCTTTGCACCGTGGCATAGCCGGTTGGCCCGCCTGCCGGGAAGCTGGCCTTCCAGATCAATTCGAGCGTGCGGCCCGAGCGATAAACCTCGCGCCACGTCTTGCCGCCATCCTCGGTCCGCAGCACCAGTCCTTCGGCCTCGGCGGCATCGGCGCTGGTGGCGGCAAACACCAACCCGGTGTTCTCATCGAAGAACTTTACGTCGAGGATCATGCCAGCGTGGGCGGTCATGTCGATCACGCTCCACGTTTCGCCCCCATCGACCGAGCGCAGGATGCCCGTCGGCCCGCCCACCCGGCCAGCGGCGTGGATGACAGTGCGGGGCACCAGCTTGCCCTGATAGATGCGCTGGGTGCGCAGGATGTCGATCGCGCAGATACCCTTGATTGTCGCCTCGCCGGTATCGACCGCCTCCCATGTCACCCCGCCATCGCGGGTGCGGTAGAGCGGTGTTTCGTCGATGACGCCGGGGTAGTAATCCGTGCCGATATTGCCGATGAAGCCATTCTTCCTATCGAGAAAGCCGACCGCGCGCACAAAGGTGCCGGGACGGCTGGCGACCTTTTGCCAGGTGGTGCCGCCATCCTTGGTGGCGAACAGATCGCCTGCGCCGGTGCCGTACCAGCCGTGGGTCTCATCGACAAAGCTGATCGAATCGCGCTTGCCGGGATAGGCTTCGGTCACGAAGGTCCGCCATTCGCCCGCTGCCGGAGCGCTGGCGGCGGGCTGGGCGGAGGAGGGCTGGGGTGCCCCCGCCCCCATGCCGAAAAGCAGCACAAGGGCGGACAGCACCGCCGTATTTCGTATCATCATGGTTTGCGACCCTTTGATTTTGTGAGAGATTAGTCCCTCTGCGCGATTTTCCTCGTGCTCTCAAGCACCTTGTCTTCGTTGGCGCGGTGAATCACATAGGCGCGGATGGCCTCGATCTCCTGCTTGGAGAGCGATCCGGCAAAGCTCGCCATGCCATTGTCCTTGAGCATCCCGCCTTCGACCACGGCATTCCACGCCTGCGCGCTTTCGAGCGATCCGGCGCGGCGCAGATCGGGCAGCACGGTCGAACCGACCGCGCCCGGCGCATGGCAGACCGCGCAATAGCGGCCATACTTGGCTTGCCCCACAGCAATCAGCTCTGCCGAAGCCGTGCTCGGCGGGGGATCAAGCGGGAGCTCGGCCAGCGCCGGTTCGTGCGGCAGTTTCGCGGTTCCGCCAAGCTTGAACACCAGCAGGCGCGACACATTGCGCACCGGCGCCTTGCGGTTGATGATATCGCCATCGACCGAGAGGGCATAGGCGCCGCCCCAGCCTGCCAACACCGCGACATATTGCTCGCCATTGACGGTGTAGGTGATCGGCGGTGCAACCACGCCGGTCTGCGCGGCGAAGCTCCACAGTTTCTTGCCGGTACCGGCATCATAGGCGTTGAATTCGCTGCCCGTGGTGCCCTGGAACACAAGGCCGCCGCCGGTCGCCAGCAAGCCGCCGTTCCACGGCCCCGGATGCTCGACCGTCCAGCGCGCTTTCTGCGCCACCGGGTCCCACGCGACCAGCATCCCGCGCAAGCTGCCGGCGACCTGTTTGCGGAAGCCATTATCGGGTGGCAGATCTCCCGCCCCGAGGTTGAAGCCGACATTGAAGCCACGCGCGGTATCGGGCTTCCAATTGGCTTCGGGGGCATACATCATCCCCGCTTCGAAGGCCGGGATATAGACCAGCTTCTCGCCGGGGTGGAAGGCCATCGGGTGCCAATTGTGCCCGCCGAGCGCGCCGGGGGTGACCAGCGCGGGCTTGCCCGTCTTGTCGACGCGGGTTTCGGGATTTTCGATCGGGCGGCCGGTCTTGGGATCGATCCCGCTCGCCCAGTTGACGCCGACATAGGGCTTGGCAGAGATGAACTTGCCGGTCTCGCGGTCAATCACATAGAAAAAGCCGTTCTTGGGTGCCTGCATCAGCACCTTGCGGGGCTTCCCGTCGATCTCCATGTCGGCGAGCATGATGTGCTGGGTGGCGGTGAAATCCCAGGTTTCACCCGGCGTGGTCTGGTAATGCCAGACATATTCGCCGGTCTTGGGCCGGATCGCGACGATGCTCGAGAGGTAGAGGTTATCGCCTTCGCCCGTCCCGTCCTTGCCGGGCGAGCGATAGGCGCGGTTCCACGGGCTGCCATTCCCCACCCCGATATAGAGCAGATCAAGCGCGGGATCATAGGCCATCGAATCCCACACCGTGCCCCCGCCGCCGATCGCGTCATTGGCGCCGAGCACATCCATGTTCCACGTTTGCGCGGCCTTCTGGAGATAGGCGGGCTGATCCTTGGCATCGCCGCCTTCGGGAACAGTGTAGAACTTCCACAGCTGCTCGCCATCATTGGCATCATAGGCCGCGACAAAGCCGCGCACGCCGAATTCCGCCCCGCCATTGCCGATGATCACCTTGCCATCGATTACGCGCGGCGCGCCGGTGATGGTGTAGCTCTTGGACTGATCGACCGTGACCTTTTCCCACGCGACCTTGCCCGTCTCGCGGTCGAGCGCGATCAGGCGGCCATCCAGCGTCCCGAAAAACAGCTTGTCGCCGTAAGCCGCCAGCCCGCGGTTCACGACATCGCAGCAGGCCTTCACGGCGGTTTCGCCCGGAACCTTGGGATCATACTCCCACAGCTTGGCGCCGGTCGTGGCGTCGAAGGCCTTCACCTTGCTCCACGCGGTGGTGAGGTACAGCTTGCCGTCTATCACCAGCGGTGTTGCTTCCTGCCCGCGCGCCGTATCCATATCGGCATACCACGCCAGACCAAGCTGGCCGACATTGTCTGTATTGACCTTGTCGAGCGGGGAATAACGCTGTTCGGAATAGGTGCGCCCGTGGGTGATCCAGTTGGCACTGTCGGCATCGGCCGCCAGCAGCATCGCGCCATCGATCCCGCCCTGTTCCCCCGAACCGAACAGATCGGCGCATGCTGTCGCTCCGCCCAGCACAAGCAGTGCGGCTGGCAGCAATGTCCGATAAGCCATTTTCATAAAAATTCTCCCCGCTTCTCGGATGTTATGTTGCCAAGCCAATGGGCGCTTGTCCATCCATGTTGCTTGGGCCTATCAGACCCCCGGACGGGGCACCGGAGAGACTGGCATGTGTGATGAGGCAAATCTGCAAAACTGGGCGCGCGAGACGCTGTCACGGCGCCAATTCGGTGCGCTGACAGGCGCAGGCGTGCTGGCGGCCGGCGCAGCGGGGCCGCTCGCGGCGGCCGGAGCGCTCACCGAGCGCAAGGTAACCTTTGCGACCCCCGACGGGACAGACGATGGCTTTTTCGTGCATCCGTCTGAAGGCAAGCATCCCGCTGTCATCCTGTGGCCGGATATTGCCAGCCTGCGCGAGGCCAAGCGCGTGATGGCGCGCGAACTCGCCGCGCAAGGCTATGCTGTGCTGGTGATGAACCCCTATTACCGCGATGTCGCCGGTGAGCAGTTTGCGGACTTTGCCGATTTCATCGCCAAGGGCGGCTTCCAGAAGGTTGGCCCGTGGCGCGGCAAGCTCAATGCCGAAGCGATCATGAGCGACACCCGCGCCATCACCGCATGGCTCGATCAGCAGGCGGCGGTTGATCCGGTGCGCGGGATCGGCACCCAGGGCTATTGCATGGGCGGGCCGTTCACGGTGTGGAGCGCGGCTGCGGTGCCTGCGCGGGTCAAGGCGGCGGCGAGCTTCCACGGCGGCGGGCTGGTGCGGCCGGATAATGCGATGAGCCCGCATGCGCTGCTGGGCACGACCAAGGCCGGGTTGCTGATTGCGGTCGCCAAGGATGATGATGCCAAGGCGCCCGCGGACAAGGTGACTTTCGCCGAGGCCGCCAAGGCGGCCGGTGTGACCGCCACTGTTACGGTCTATGAAGGCAATCACGGCTGGATGGTGCCCGATAGCCCGGCCTATGCCGCACCGGTTGCCCGCAAGGGCGAGGCGGATCTGCTCGCGCTATACAAGCGCCAGCTCTAGCCTGCGGTCTGTCATCAGGGGCGCTTTCCTACGCGGGCGATCCACCGCTAGGATCGCGCCCTGATGCGCAAGCCCGGCCTATCCCTTCCGCTGTCGTTCCGCCGTGATCCGGGCGCGCGGGGAGGGGCCGTTTTTGCGTTCAAGACAGTGTCTCAACTGTCTCCAACATGCAGGCTCCCATCGCCGCTGCCGCATGAAACGGGCGCGAATCAGTCGGCGGCCTTGCGCGCCTTGGCGCGTTCATTGCTCAGGCCAAAGCGGCCATGCTTGCGGAAGCGCAGCATCCACTTGTCGAGAAACAGACCGAGCGCGCGCGGTTCGATCCCGAGCTCGGCAAAGCCGCGGGCGCCTTCGGCGACAACATTGCCCGGCTTGAGCAGCGCCCACTGGTCGCGGCTCATCGGGGTGCCGGGGAGTGCGGCAAAGATTGCGGACAGCGTATCGGGCATGGCGATGAAGCGGCGGTTGCGGCCCTGCGCGGCGGCAATCCGCTGGTTCAGCTCCATCATGCTGATCTGTTCCGGCCCGCCCAGTTCATAGGTGTGGCCGCCATGCTGTTCGGGATGTTCGAGCGCGGTGACGATGGCTTCGGCGACATCATCGACAAAGACGAGCTGCAGGCGCGCTTCGGGCGCGAACACCGGCAGGACCGGGGCAAGTTCGATCATCCCGCCGAACATGTTGAGGAAATTGTCATCCCCCCCGAACACGATCGAGGGGCGCAGGATGGTTGCCGTGGGGAATGCGGCGCGCACGCGCTCTTCCCCCAGCGCCTTGGCTTGCGCATAGGGCACGCTTGACGCCGCCCCCGGCCCGATCGCGCTGACATGGACGAGCGCTTCGAGGCCGCTGTCCTTGGCGAGGCGGGCAAGGGTGCCCGCACCTTCGCCCATCACCGCCGTCACATCGCCGGCAAAGACACCCACCAGATTGACGGCGTGGCTGGCCCCCGCGAGCGCTGCGGCCACGCTGGTCTCATGCGTCAGATTGCAGGGGACGAATTGCAGCTGCCCAAGGTTGGCCAGCGGCTTGAGACCAAAGGCTTTCTCAGGATTGCGGCTGGCAATGCGCAGGCGCGCCCCGCGCTCGAGCAGCTTTTGCGCGACATGATTGCCGATAAAGCCGCTGCCGCCGAACAGGGTGACAAGCTTGCCGGAAAGAGGGGAGGGTGTGGTCATGGCAGGAAGGCTCTTGCAATGCGAGTGATTGGCCCGGTGGGTCGACGCGCTGCCCCATGCTTCAATGCGCAAGGCAGGGCAAGCGTTCCGGGCACGAAAAGCGCCGTGATTTCCGCCTCGGCCGCGCGACATGCGATTTGCCGCGAGGTTTGCGTTGACAGGCAGGGGCAGGGCTCGCTATTGGCCCGCCCCTACCCGCAGCCGATGCTTTGATCGGCGTTGCGCAAAGTGCCCAGATGGCGGAATTGGTAGACGCACCGTCTTCAGGTGGCGGCGATCGCAAGGTCGTGGAGGTTCGAGTCCTCTTCTGGGCACCATTTCTCAATCCCATGACATCCCGAAAGGGTCGACAAAACGGCGGAAATCTGCCATTTTTGACCCTCACCGATCCCAGATTGTGTCAGCCGATTTCAGGCAATCCGGGGCCATGAAGTGCCACGCCAGGGTCGATATGGCCCCGCCAGAAATCGCAGTGGCCCCATGACCCCGTTGCCCCTCGCTGGTCCCTTCCGGGACCTGCTGAGGAGAATCGAGAATGGCGCTCACAGATCTGAAAATCCGCAGCCTCCGCCCGTCGGAGAAGATCACCCGGCACACCGACGATCGTGGCCTGTATGTTGAGGTGCATCCAAGCGGATCGAAGCTGTGGCGCTACAAATACCGATACGCTGGCAAGCAAAAGCGGCTCGCGCTCGGCCGCTATCCCGACGTCGGCCTTGCAGAAGCCCGCGCGAGGCGCGACGAGGCCCGCAAGAAGGTCGAAGCGGGAATTGATCCGCTGCTGGAGCGCAAGCGCGAGAAGCTTGTTGCTCGCTTCAGTGCCGCAAACACCTTCGGCGACATCGCCAGGGAGTACATCGACAAGCGCGTGACGGAGGGCCAGTCGGAGGCGACCACCCAGAAGGCCAATTGGTTGCTGGAGCAGCTCAAGCCACTCTGGACCTTCCCGGTCACCGACATCAAGCCCGTCGACCTTCTGGCCGCGCTCAAGCGCGTCGAGGCGCAGGGCAAGTATGAGACGGCGCGACGCTGTCGTTCCTTTGCCGGTCGCGTCTTCCGTTATGCGGTCGCGACCGGACGCGGCGAGAGCGACCCAAGCGCAATCCTGCGTGGCGCGCTGGTGGTGCCGAAGACCAAGCATCACGCCGCAATCCTCGACCCCAAGCAGCTGGGCGAGTTGCTGCGGGCGATGGACAGCTATAGCGGTCACAAGATTTCCCGGCTCGCTATGCAGGTCTCGCCCCACGTCATGACGCGCCCGGGTGAGCTACGTATGGCGGTCTGGTCTGAGTTCGACCTCGACAATGCAGTGTGGAAGATCCCCGCCGAACGCATGAAGATGCGCCGTCCGCACGAGGTTCCCCTGTCCCGTCAGGTCCTCGCCTATCTCCGCGAGCTTTTCGAGCTCACCGGGCCCGATGGCTATGTCTTCCCGGCGTTTCACACCTGGCGGCGGCCGCTCAGCGAGAACACGATCAACCAGTGTTTCCGGCGGATGGGCTATGCGGTCGGCGAAGTCACCGCGCATGGCTTGCGAACCACCGCATCGACCTTGCTCAACGAAAGCGGCAAGTGGTCGCCCGATGCGATCGAGCGCTCACTCGCCAATGCCGACACCAACGCCATTCGTGGCACCTACAATCGTGGCCGCTACTGGGATGAGCGCGTTGCGATGCACCAGTGGTGGAGCGACTATCTCGACGAGTTGCGGGCGGATGTCTCGGATGAGCCCGTCAGGAAAGTGAGGGCCCGCGCCTAGCGCGCGCTTTCTTCGGCCTTTTGTGTCTGTGCGACCCGGTCGGCTATGTCCTCTCGATAGCCGACCGGGTCTGCGATCCAGCGATTGATGGCGGACTCCCGCCAGCCTGCGCCATGCACGCTGATCCTTACCTGGCTCGGGAATGTGCCCTCGGCAATCTTGCGATAGACCGTCGAGCGCGAAAGACCTGTTCGATCAAGAACGGTCCTGAGGCGGATAATTCTGTCAATTGCATCTGGCATGGGACTGACCTCCATCGGTTGATCTGCAGTGGCATCCCGTGACTTAAGTCACCGCAACCACAGGCCGTCAGGCAAGCTCAAAATCGCGTGCGGGTACTGCGGCGTAGCGAAGGCGGCAATTAGCGGGGCTGAGGCCAAGCAGGCTTTCAGGATGGGGCGTCACACCCAAGCCGCACCGCGGCGTTTGCATGCGAGCCGGGCGGTCATCTGCATGGATTTCGAGCGTTTGCTCGCACCGCCATCGCATCCTTCGCCCTGCCATTGGAATGAACTGCTCCTGTGTGACGGCCCGTGCCGTGCGGGATCAACAGCCTGCCCGCTCCATTCGGGCTGCGCCCTCCCGTGTTGGCTGTTCCGCGCTTCGCGCTGACCCGCCCGGCCATCCGGCCCGTCCCTTCATCCGCGTTCCCAACGACAGGACGAAGGATTTACCACCATGGCCAGTACCGAAACCGCCAGCATCTACGACACCATCACCAACCAGATCATCGCCGCGCTGGAGCGCGGCACCGGCGACTACACGCTTCCCTGGCACCGCAGCAGCGCCCCGCTGACCCGGCCCGTCAATGCGGTCACCCGCAAGGCCTATCGCGGCGTCAATGTCCTTGCCCTTTGGGCCAGCGCCGAGGCGCAGGACTTTGGCCACGGTCTCTGGGCAACCTACCGCCAGTGGCAGTCGCTCGGCGCTCAGGTCCGCAAGGGCGAGAAGGCGTCGCCGATCGTGTTCTACAAGATCTTGGACAGGCCCGATGCCAGCGAAGACGAGGCACCCGAGAGCGCGGGCCGGATCTTCGCGCAGGGCTCGCATGTGTTCAACATCGCGCAGGTCGACGGCTACGCCTTGCCCGAGGTGCCGGAAACGGAGGCCTTTGATCCCATCCCCGATGTGGAGGCCTTCATCGCCGCCGCCGGGGCTGCCATCCGCATCCAGGGCGAGAGCGCCCACTACACGCCTTTCACCGACACCATCACCATGCCCGACCGCGAGCGGTTCTTCACTACCACCACCGCCAGCGCGGTGCAGAACTGGTACGCCACCCTGCTCCACGAACTGGTCCATTGGACCGGGGCCGATCACCGTCTTGCCCGCACCTTCGGCAAGCGCTTCGGCGACGAAGCCTATGCCATGGAAGAGCTGGTCGCCGAGCTTGGCTCAGCCTTCCTGTGCGGCGACCTTGGGCTGTCCGTGACCCCGCGTCCCGACCATGCCTGCTATCTCGCCAGCTGGCTCAAGGTCCTCAAGGGCGACAACCGGGCGATTTTCACCGCCGCCAGCGCGGCGGCGAAGGCTGCGGAGTGGCTATCCAAAGAACCATGCCAGTAAGGGTCGTTGAGCCCAGGACGACAGCTTGCCGTGCCTGGTCCCTTATATGTGAACACTTCCGGGCAACGCCCGCCGCCAAGCCCTGTCGCCGCAGGTCCACATCATGATCATCCATTGAAACGGAAGAGTACCCGATCCTCATCCTAATCTTCGAAGGGCAGCCCGATGCCCATTTCCCGCATGAGCATCCTGCCAAGATAGGAAATTTGGATCCGGCCCTTAAACCCGCCCACCTTCGCGTCGAACTCGGGAAGCTGGCCCTTTTTGACGTTGCCGTAGTTTTGCTCCAGCAGCCCCATCCGCAACAGATGGTCCTTGCCCAGCTCGTAGAGCTGGTTTTGTTCAATCAATGCACTGCCCGCGCCTAGGTGCGGCGGGTCAGGCCTGCTGATTGACTCAAAGGCATTGCGATCGCCGCCAGCGTAGCTGCGCCCATAGGCGGTCAAGATGGCCGCCTCGTCATCGTCAATCTCACCAAGCAGCTCCATCAGCCGTTTGCGCCGGATGACTTCGGCATCGTCAGCCGCCAGGCCGCGCGCGACCACTTCGACAATCTGACCAATGCGCTCAGGCGACGTGGCCCGTGCTGCCTGAAATCCGCCACGCTCGATCAGGTCGATCTTTTCGGGGTTGGCAAGCGCGGCTTTGGCATTTGCCTCTTCCATGGCGGCGATGCGCTCTTCTAGAGTACGGAGGTAGACCACGATCCGGTCTTGCCGCAGCCCCGGAATGACCTCTGTAACCAGCTCGCCAAGCAGGCCGCCCGCAAAAGGGACGGCGGACAGTGCTCCGCGCGTCGCCGCAACCAGACGGTCCTTTGCATTGGTGTCCAAATCGTCGGTCATTCGCACCTCTTTTCGGCACGTAGCTTTGCGACAGACTTATGCGACGCTCAACCCCTTGAAAAACCGTTGCGCCGGAGGAGGTGTCAAGAGGGTAGGCTTTTGCTACGGATGTCGATCAAATCGCAAGCCTGCAGCATTCAGAAACGCATGGTTCCTTAGCCTTGCGTCGGCCAAAAGGTCCTTCCATTCGATGACCTCGACGATACCCCGAAACTTGCCCCCTAGCTCCTGAATACGCCCGCGCCCGTTTGCTGTCGTTCGCCAGCCATTTGTATGGATTTCAAGCTTGCCCACGATATCGGCGACAACGTAGCAATAGAATACGCAGTCCTCGGCAATCCTAACCCTGCTGTTGTTGAAATCCTCAATCTGCCCCGCCTTCAGCTTTGTGATATACTCGCTGATTTGGTTCATTGGCGAATAACGTTCCTCGTAATCGCGTCGTCCTGGATGTTTGAACTCAACCAGCATGACCTTCGTGAGAGGATCCTCGCCTTCCGCACCCAACCCGTAGAGGCGATCATAAATAAGTAAGTCCGGACGTTTTGCGCTGTCCTCTTCCTGCAAAATTTTCGTGAAGGGGACGTCCGATGCGAAGTATTTCTGGAACGTCAAACGTTCGTCGATGATCCAAAGATCATGGTCGGATTGCTCTATCTTGCTCGGGTCGTCGCCCCTGAGCTTCATCGGGCAGATGAACTGATGGAGCGTCTGTTCAAGCTGGAAGTCTTGGGTGCCATTCTCCCGCTCCCGTATGCGACGAAGCAAGACCTCCATAACATCCAGAACCGTTTTTCGACGCAAGACATATTCCGTGAGCTGTCGCTGCTCTTCGGCTTTGATCTCGTTCGCGGCCTGCCGAACGGCATCCGCAAAATTCTCGGGTATTGCCTGATTCCCGTCCAACTGAGCGACGATCTGCTGGATCGTCTCATTGCGCTCTTTGTCCCTCCGGATACGGAACGGGATCAATGCCCGCGCAAACTCTTCGGGTTTGATCGCATTTTTCGGGGTGCGCTCCAATAACGCCTCAGCTTCCTCAAAGCCAAACGACGGATAGTCGTTCACGAAGTCGCGAAGAGTGCCGAGGCGTTGGCTATCAAACTCCCGAATTTCATCTCCGAGAGCGTCTGAGCGCACGTAACCGGCACATTCACGGACGATCTCTTCCACAACGGACTCATCGAAGTTGAATTGCGTCCGCTCCTGATTCACTCGCTCATCAAGATACTCGCCCGAGACGCAGCCATGATATACTTGGTCGCCACCCGCGCCAAAGCGGCCAATGCCAAGCAACCCGTCTATCTTCCGGGTTGTGACGGTGCGGCCGTTGGCTACCAAATGAATTTGATGCAGTCCGTCGAAGTTCGCGCTGGCGTTCTTGTGGCAGATGAAACTCGCGAGTGACAGCTCGCCAAACTCATTCGTCGTGATCGTTTCGACACCCCTGTCTTCCAGCATGAGGTTCTGCACTTCCTCTGGGAAGGTGCTGCTGTTGCCATCGATGTCCACGATGATCGTCGGCGATCTGCCAAGGATGAAATCCGCAAAGAAATGTGACCCGAAATGCTTGACGATCGTTGCGCCCTGGCTCGGAAATTTGGTCCGGTATGCGCTTCCCCGCAGCTTCGAGAACGTGACAGATGTTCCTGTTGGCGCGTCCCCCGCGCCCAGCTCCTCCAGCTCCTCATTCGTAATCTGGTCTACTGTAGTGAGCTGGAACGAGAACGAACGCCGATACAGTCCTCCGTTCTCCTTAAAAATGCTCACGACCTTGATCCGCTCGAAGGCGTCGAGCCAGAGCAAGCGGCCAACGCCCTTCCCGCCGCGCTCCATTTTGTAGTCGGTGTCGGTGGTGCAGAATGCCTTGAAGCGCGGCGTTTCGAGGCCGATACCGTTGTCATCGACGATTATCTCGATGTCATCGGGTGACCGAGGGTTGCGGATTGTCACAGTCACGGCCCCGTGCGACTGATACAATGCAGGCCCGAAGGCGTCCTCGATGGCATGGAGTGAGTTGCTGACGGCCTCGAATACAGGTTGCAGGGCTTCCGCAGCAAGCGAGGGCTTTGGCAGCCGCTTGACCCGATTTACGATATCGCCTTGCATCGAAGTCATCGGCTTGCTCCCCTAGAACGCGAATTTGGCTTGCGCTTTGTCTTCGACGGGGCGCAGCTTGGCATAGGCAAGCAGCTCCGCGATTGAGCCGCCTTTATCCCGCCAGCTGTAGAACGTCGCTTCCCCAAGAAGGACGTAATGCCATTCGGCCTCACCACGATGCTCCGGGGCGAGGCCGTTGAGACGGTCGCACCACGCTACCGCAGCCTTGCGCTTTCGGAGCACATTGGGACTGGTCATCTGCCCCTGCCCCTTAGTCTCGACAAGATACACTGCGTCGCCCGACCTCACGAGGAAGTCCGGTGAATAGAAGGCTGGAAGGCCGTCTTCTTTGATGTAGCGAAGGCGCGCGAAGGTATGCTTCTGCTCGTTGATCTTGCAGAATGCCTCAACGCTGGCGTCCCGCTCGCAAGTCTCCATAAAGGCCTGCTCCAGACCGCCGTTCCGGGACGGGTAGGGCAGCCGCAGATAGATGGATTTGTCCACCGCGACAGACGAGCCCTCGCGCATTGCCAGCTTTGGCACCTCGGACATTCTACGATGCGCTACCTCTGCATCGGCAACGATCACGCTGTCTTCGGCCTCAAGGATCGCACGCGCCCATACCTTGATGATATGCTCGGTCACAGGATCGAGGAGCAGCACCCGCCAGTTCTCATCGTCCAAGGGCTCGAAATCCTGCCGGAACAGATACCGGCGGATGAACCCGTCAATCCCCTCGGCGAGCTCGGCACGGTTGATTTGAATGTAGGGAAACTTGCTCGCGTTGGCGAAGGCCTTGGAGCTGCCAGTGGCCTCCGTCAGCGTCACCGCCTCCGTGATCCGGCGCGTAATTCTCGCAAGATAATCGTTGTATCCGGTGGCTGTCATCACCCCACCATGAACGCGGTAATCCCCGAAGCGGGTTTTCGCCTGCACGTCTTCGGAATGGAACTTCTCACCGTGGCCAAGCTGGCTCTTGAGCTGAGCGAGGGAGAACGATCCGAAGGATTCCAAGGCCGCCGGTTCGATCTGGGTATCCTCAAGCTCCTCAACCTGCTCACGCAGGATGAAAGGTATCGCGAAGTCGTACTCTTCGTAGCCTTCGCGCAGTCCCACAGAGATCAGATCGCCCGTCGAGCTGGTGTTCTGATCGTCATCGTCCGCTTCAGCAGCGAGCCCCTCCTCGATCAGCTCCTCGTAGAAGCTTTGGAATGCCGGATGCTCAACGATCGAGAGAATGTCGATCATGTTGTTCGGCGTCTTGCCGGTGCGAATAAGCTGACGGTTCTCGCGCTTGATGTCGTCATATTCGTTGCCGCGCCACATGAGGCGCAGGCCACGTCCTATGGTCTGTTCAAGAAGGATGCCCGCTCCCGAGGCGCGCAGCGGAACAATGACGCAGATATTGTTCACGTCGAAGCCCTCACGCAGCATCAGAACACTGACGATGACGCGCGGCGACTTGTGGCGGTCCACGTCGAAAAGCCGCTCACGCAAGACTTTCCACTCGTCGGGCTTTAGCTCGCCCTTCCGGTTGGAATCGACGCGAAGCACCTCCTCGTCGGCCAGGCCTTCAAGCTGCATGAACTCGGCAACCAACGGCGTCACCGTCGTGTCTTCGCACACGACCAGCATCTTGGGATGCTTGTCCGGATCGAGGCTGGCGAAATCAGTCTCAAGTTTGCGGAGCTTCGTCAGGCCTGCTCGGAGCATGATGCGCTGTCCTTCCGACAGCATCGGGTTCCCGTTTTCGTCACGGTCCGCTTTGAAATCGAGATCCTCATTGCTGAGGGCCCCGATTTCCGAGCGCTTGTCGAGAACAAGCGATTTGACCAAGCCCGCCTTCATGGCGGTTTTGAGGTCGAAATCGACGACGATGTGGGGGAAGTAGGATTTGCGCAAGTTCTTGCCCGTGCCTACCTCGTTGTAGGGTGTAGCCGAGAAGTCCACCTGGACGAACCGGTTGCCCTTGGGCTCCGCTATGAGGTTTAGGCTCTTCTGCCACTCGACCTCAGTCACTTCGCCTTCACGCTTGAACTCGTGAATGTGGTGCGCCTCGTCATTGAAGACCATGAGCGCGGGCAGATCCTTAAGGTAGGCAAGAATGCCGCCGCGTTCATAACGGCGGTTCAGCACGTTCAGATCGTTACCTTTGCTCGTGCCGGGTGTCAGAGGCAGGATGCTTTGGACGATGGCTTTTGGGTCGGCTGCCTGCCCCGGCGCATCTATATCGTCATCTTCGAGTGGCTCGCCCTCTTCCGAAAGGACGTGCCAGTTTGAAATCGCGATAATCCCGCCCGCTGTCACCTTGCGGCCAATATCTTCCTTCGGACACACAGCCCCTTGCACAAAGCGGAAAACTTCATCCCGATAGGCATCGGGAATGAACAGCTCCTGGAAGATCGCCAGATCGGAGATCGTGAAGTCGCGCTTCCCGTCACGTTCCTTGCCCATGAAAGCGTCGAGCAGACGATCGTAAACGATCAGCCCTGGGGCCACGACGAGGAAATTCTTTGTGAAACGACCGTTGTCTGGGGCGCGATTGGCATTGAGTATCTGCCACACCATGAGAGCTTGCAGAACCCAGGTTTTGCCCGTTCCCGTCGCCATCTTGAGGCAGTATTTCGGGTAGGCGTTCTTACCGGCGCGGATGATCTCGGAATCCCGCGCGCTGGCCAGCATTACGTCGGGCGCGGCAAACTGATACAGGTCTTGCAACGTGTCGATATTCAGGACTTCATGGGCATAGATGACGTTGAGCAGGGCTTGTCGTTGCCCCGGATGGAAATTGAACTGCCGCGCATCCTGGAACTCGGACTGAAACCACCACTTGAGCAGCTCAGCCGTGATTGCCGAAACTTGGTTAAGTATCGGCGCAACGCCATTTTCGAGCCCACCGCAGGCTTCTTCGACCTTGGCCGTCAGGCCTTTGGCAAGTGTCAGATCATTGATGCTCGCCATTACGCCACCTCGACTGTCGCTTCGGCCTCAAAGCCGAAGACATCTACGACGCGCACGCAGACACGGCGTTTGCTGTCCTTTTTCGGCAGGTCGGTCAGACAGGCTTTGGTGACGACTCTGTAGGGATCGTCGTCGTTCTCTGTGTTGCCCCGATAGTCCTGCCAAACCGAGCGGAAGACCTCCCCGTCATAATCGGGGTCAACGCTCCAGTATTCGATCAGCGCCATCGGATCGGCGTTGATAACCTTTTGCAATTTCTCGCGATTGGCATCGTCGAGATTGAGCGCTTCTGGCGAAAGCAGGACGTAGTTCGCGATCGAGACGGAAATGGATTCCTTCTCCCCTGTCCGACTCCGCTTGACCTCACCCAGTTTCAGATATTGCAGCGATGAGAAGCGAACCTCGTCGGCCTTGAGCTTGTGGCCCTTCTTTTTGAGCCGGTCGAGCAGATCGGGGGGGATCACCAGCACTTCGAGCCGATCGCCCTGACCCAACGCCTCTATATCGTGGCCGATGGTAGGCGAGAAGTTCCAGCCAAGCACAATGACTTTGTCCCAGCCCCCCATCAGATTGTCGCGGATTTCAATCGCGCGGCGAAGGGTGGAAAGGCCTGTCATCTTGTTCGGGCTATCCGCCAGAACAAGGGTTTTGCTCCCCTGAAGTCGCCCCATGTTCTTATTCGGATTTTCCTCGACTGGCAGGGGCAACGCGCCGAAGAGGCCGAGCACGATTTCTGCCAGATCACCAATGCGGAACTTTGCTCCCATGGTGGAGCGCATTTGCTCCACCTGATAATCTCCAATATGCTGGTAGAGGAATGGCTTGGCGTCTTGGTCGATCAGGCGCTTGCGCGTCACCATACATGCGGGCTTACCAAAATCTGATGCAATCCAGCGCCGACCGAGCCTTTCCGCGACTGCTGCGGTAGTGCCGGAACCGACGAAGAAATCGGCCACCAGGTCTCCCTCGTTGGAAATCGCGGTAACAACTCTTTCAATAAGAGCTTCGGGCTTTTGTGTATTAAAAAATAGGTTTTCCGTCCGGTCCGCTGGTTGAAGCATTGATATACGCCAGACATCATCGAGCGTTCGCTCGGTTGATTCGATGTATATGACTTTCCCGTCAGGTCCTTTGGCGTTAACGACTTTACCCTTTTCCTTATCCCATACGCGCTTGAGCTGCTTAACAGGGGCTTCCCGCTCCTCCCTTATCTTGTTGAATGTGTAATCATCACCTGCACGATACCACAGCAAAACGTCATGATTCTTGGCGAAATGATTTATGTTACCTTGCATTTTATTATAGTAATACCACACAATCTCATTAACAAAATTCGATTTGCCGAAAATTTCGTCAAGAATTATGCGAACATAGTGGCAAACATGCCAATCCAAATGGACGACAATGCTTCCGTTGTGTGCAAGCAATTCCTTCATGAGAAAAAGTCGCGGCGTCATCATCCGCAAATATGAGGCTGTTCCCTCGCTCCATGTGTCAGTATAGGCAAACTGCTCGATGACGTTGGGTAGTTGCTCGATGGACGCGCCGGGTAATTCGACCTTACGCCGATAATCCGCCTTACTGTCGTAAGGGGGGTCAATGTAAATGAGATTGACCTTACCGCGCACGGTTTCCTTTCCGTCACCGCCCGCGAGGAGTGAGCCAATCGCCAAGAGGTTGTCGCCGTAAATAAGGCGATTCTCACCGACCGCAGACGCCCGATCCTTCTTATCAGCTAGTCTGAGCAAATCCTGCCAGTTGCTATCTCGCGACGGAATGACCAGCTCGCGCGTTTGCAGCCCTAAGCGATAGTTGCTCTCTGCCCTCTCCATCACACGTTCTGCTTCGCGTTTGCCTTCGGCCACGATGGACGGCAATTGTTCGAGCAAACTTTTCATTCACATCCCCTTGTCCGCGTCCGGCGCGGGCATCTACAAATTTTTGGGTATCCGATTAGATCATAGCTGGTTGATAATCGAGTGGTTTGCCGTCGATTTTAGCGGCACATTCGGAGCAGTGCGCTGCCCTGCCGGGCGGCCTGCTCTATCCGCTGCGCGGACCGGGCCTGTCGTCCCGGCCCATCAGGGTGACGATCAGGAGCGGTTTGAAGCGGAGCGGGAGTTTCTGGCGGACGCGCTCTGTCCCGCATGGCCTTTGGCCATGCTCCTGAGGGCGCGGCGTTCCTGAGCTGACCCGCAGGCGCTCTTGCCTCTCTCATTGCCGTACGCCCGCTGGCCCACTTGGCCCGCGCGCAGGGCGTCCGGCGGCTTCGCGCCGTCCAAGGGCGCCGTTCCTGTACGGATCGCTGCGGCGATCCTTTGTGGGGAACACCAAGGGCTTTGCCCTCTCGTTCCCAAACCCCAATCATCACCCCCGTGTGGCGGGCTTCGCCCGCTGGCCCGCGCCAGGGCATCGATTGGGGTTTTCCCTCCCCCTCCCATCCTCGCCGGAAGGCAGGGCCGCATGCCGCGTGACGGATGCGGCTTTGCCGGATGGAGTTTGGACCATGGCTGACCTGATCTTGAATTACCGCGCGTGCGGGGCCGAGTGCCGGGAAGACTGGCTGCGCATGCTGGCGCATGACAACGGCTTGCCTCTGGTGGCGGTGCAGCAGCTGGCGGACGAGCTGGGCGAGCGCGAGGACTTTGGCGAGTTGGTGCGTCTGTGCGAATGCGGCGGGAGCATTGCGTCATGAGCGGCGCGGTGCTGTCGCGGGCCGAGCGGATTGCCCGGCTCAATGATCTGGCGCGCCGGGCTATGGGCATTGCCAGTGTGGTGGTGGCGACCGAGGGCATTCGGGCCTTGCCCGAGGCGGACCAGTCACGGCTGCGCGAGTTGGTCGAGACCTTCGATGCCTTCACGCCTGACAATGATCCCTATGGCGAGCGCGATTTTGGCGCGATCTGGCAGGGGGTGGACGGTGTCTGGTCGACCTTGCGGCCTGTTGATGTTGCGGTGACCGTGTTCTGGAAGATCGATGCCTATGACCGCGAGTTGCGGTTTGGCAGCGAGGACCCCGCCGACCCCGCCGTGACCCGGCGGGTGCTGACCATCATGCTGGCCAGCGAATATTGATATGGCTCGCCTGTCCCACATGGTGGAATCGTCGCGCCTTGCATTCGGCGGGTGGTGCCACGCCAGCGAGAAGCAAATCGGTGAGGGCGATATTCGGGCCAGCTACAGCGCCGACCGCATCGGCATGGGGCAGCCCATCCGCAAGCCATTCCGATACGCCGGAGAGCTCTGGGTCTGCATTGGCACGAGCGCTTCCGGAGCCGAGGCCTACCGGCTCGTCCACCCTTCCGTCTATGGCGGCGCGGCGCGCAGCTATCATGATCGGTGCCGGGATGGCGATCGCGCGCGCGGTGATCCGGCGGGGTTTTATGACGGCATCATCGTGCGTCACGCCGGACGGGAACTTGTGATGGCCGGTCCGCCCGCCACCTTCGTGGCGGGCGAGGAGGCGCAGCTGTCGCTGTTCTGATGGGGACGGTGGGTGGGGGTTTTATTGATTTTGCGGCCGGCGCATGTCGCCCAGACCATGTTCAGGACAATCGAATCCTCTGGCCGCGAGTTGAATCGCGGCAGCGACGAACCCCGCCGATCCCGCCGCGACCCGGCGGAGGCTGACCATCATGTTGGCCAGCGAGCGTCGAAGTCTGCTCTTTTCCATGTTCAATGCATTTATTGCGTTTAAAGCAGATAGTGCATATATGGCCCGAGAGAACAAGGAGGTTCCCATGACCATGCTCGCCCACCGCCAGATGCCGCCCTCCGCACAGGACGCAGCCATCGCGCGCGCCTCGGGCCAGCTTTTGTCCCGCTTTGCCCACCGCAAGCGGCCGCTGACGCTGCGCGTCCGCGACGCCGACCATGACGAACCCCTTGAGCTTCCGACCGGCGCAGTCGAACTGCTGATGGATATTCTGGAGGCTATGGCCGCCGGACGGGGCGTCACCCTCATTCCGGAGAACGCCGAACTGACTACCGTTCAGGCTGCCGAGATTCTCAATGTGTCGCGGCCCTTCCTGATCAGGCTGCTCGATGAAGGCCAGATCCCCCACCGCAAGGTCGGCAAGCATCGCCGCATCCGCATGGAAGACGTCATGGCCTACAAGGCCAGAATAGACAGCGACCGTGAAGCCGTGCTCGACCAGCTTGCCGCCGAAGCCCAGGAACTGGACATGGGCTATAGCCGCCCGTGAGCCAGTACACGGCCCTGCTTGACGCCAACGTCCTCTACCCCGCACCGATGCGGGACCTGCTGCTGCAGCTTGCCGTGACCGACCTGTTCAAGGCGCGCTGGAGCGCCGACATCCACCGTGAATGGATCGAGGCTTTGCTGCGTGAACAGCCGCATCGCGACCGCGTGTCACTCGAACGCACGCGCGACCTGATGGACCGTCATACGCGCGATGCGCTTGTCACCGGCTATGACGCACTGATCCCTGCGCTCGCCTTGCCCGATCCTAACGATCGCCACGTTCTCGCCGCCGCCATCACAGGCCGCTGCGACGTGATCGTCACCCAGAACCTCAAGGATTTTCCCGACGTCGCACTCTCACCGTTCGGCATCGAGGCGCAGCACCCCGACACTTTTCTTTGCAACCAAATGAGCCTCGTACCCGGCCTGTTCTGCACTGCCGTTCAGAAGGTTCGGGCGCGGCTCAGGAACCCGCCTTATTCTGTCGAAGATTATCTCGACACGCTCACGCGGCAGGGGCTCGTCGCCACAGCCGCCGAGCTGGAACAGTTTGCGGCAATGCTCTGATCCATTGGCCAACGCGCGCCGCCTGACACGTCAGGCGGCGCGGTGATCCACGAAACAGTGTTCATTATGCCAGTCGAGAAAGGCGAGCTCCGGATCGAACCGTGCCGCCGGCCGCAGCGTCGTGTTCTCGAACCGGAAGGTCCGCCGTCAGGCCTGTGAAATACCGGTGGCGGTGAGCCGCAAGCCAACAGCCTTGGCCGCGGCGAGTGCCTTGCCGAGTTGGGCGGTGGGCTTGCCTGCCTCCAGATCGACGATGAAGCGTTCGCCGCTGTTGATCGCGAGTGCCAGTTCCCGCTGAGTAAGGCCAAGGGCCTTGCGAGCGGAGGCAATGGCTGAGCCGAACTGACTTGCGTTGTCTATCATGCCATTCTTACCGAGCAGGAAGATCGCATATGAACGATGAGACTCCAAAGGCATTTCTTCCCGATCGGGAAGAAAGCACTCTGATGTAGCTGCCTTTGCAGAAATTCTTACCGATCGGTAAGCCGACTGACGGCCTGAACGGATGTTTGGCCGGATCGTGGCGGCCCTGGTACCCTTCATCTGGCGGCGTCGTTTTCAGCACCCGCACTGGCCGCACGCGGTCGAGGATCAATGTTCGGCCCGCGCCGGTTCCCCCGGTCTTCGCCGGGTTCACCCGTGTTGGACATGACCCTGCGCCCTTTGCCGCGCGGCCTTCCTGTTTGGTGCAACGAGCCACCAACACGGAAGGAACATCTCATGGCCCGCACTACCCAAGCACCCGCCCCCGCCACCGCACCCGAGCCCAAGGCTCCGGATTTCATCGCGTGGCATGTCTACAATCGCGGCGAGAAAGCCTTCTGGACCAAGGTCGGAGCCGCCTGGTTCCACCGCGACCATAAGGGACTGTCGCTCCAGCTTGAGGTCGTGCCGATCAATGGCCGGATCGTGCTGCGCACGCCGCTCGACGACGACGCCAAGGAGGTGCAGCCGGGCGCTTAGCGCCCGGCCTTGCCGTCTGCGGAGACCGCCAGCTTTGTCCGATCGACCGGGCCGCTGTTGTCCGAAACTTGTATCCATATTTCGGACATCAAGGCTTGTGCATTCGACCGCGTGATCAACGGTTCGGGCGGTTACTGATTGCAGCTTTGTCGCCTCATTCTATGCGAAAAATCGCATAAACCGCGTTTATGCGATTTCGGACATAAGGAGCCTTCGCGTCAGACCTCACAGCTTTTTAACGTACTGATGCGACAACACAGTCCGCTACCCCGGACGATGCCATGCCGAAATCAAAACCACCTTCCTGCCTTGTCATGCTCATTGTGCTGAGCGTTCCGTCGATGGCGGCTGCCCAGGTCATCGAAGGCCCTGCCGACGTCATCGACGGTGACTCCTTGCGTGTCGCTGGAACCGAGGTTCGGCTGTTCGGCGTCGATGCGCCTGAATTCTCGCAATCGTGTTTCAGCAACGGATCCGAGGTCGCGTGTGGTGCGATGGCCAAGGATGTCCTTGCAGGCCTAATCGGCAACTCAGTTCTGAGCTGCCAGCCGCGCGATACGGACACTTATGGCCGGATCGTTGTGACCTGTCGGACGTCCGGCGTGGATATCAGCGAGGCGCTCGTCGAAGCGGGCTGGGCCACAGCGTTTCGGCGATATGGCAATGACTATGTTGCCGCCGAGATGCGCGCGCGCTGCACGTGCCGGCATCTGGCAATGGGACTTCCAGATGCCGGAAGATTACCGGGCGAGCCAGCAGGCCGACCCGCAGCCGCGAACGGCGCAAGCCTCGTCGCGACCTGCGGGGCGCGCACGCCGTTACGAAGGCAACGGCCAGTGCCTCATCAAGGGCAATCACTCTCGGCGCGGTGACTGGATCTATCACTTGCCCGGCATGCCCTATTACGACGACACCCGCGCGGAGGCCTACTTCTGCACCGAGGCTGAGGCTCAGGCTGCGGGATATCGCCGCGCGATCGTTCGATAAGGGCAGATGTCGGTCGGTGCGCTCAGCATCGCGAAATGTGATCACCGAACCTTATCGGGCTTGGCCTTCGCGTCGGCTTTGAGCTTTTCTATCCGCTCCGAGCAAACCTCATGCACGACGCGGCCAAGCTCCTCGACTTGCGCGACGAGCCATTCGAGCTCTTCCCTCGTGACGCGATAATGCTTGGAGTACCGAGCCTTGACGTAGGCGTCCTTGAGCTTCTCGAACCGTGCCCGATCACGCTTGTTCTCGCGCGGCCAGACATAGGTAAGGCGCGGATCGATGCGCTCGGCTTGAGTGCGGAGGAAGCCGAGATTGTGCACGTGAGGGGTGTAGAAGGTGCAGACCAGCAAAGCGCAGTGATAGAGGCTCTCCGTGGCCTGGTGCATGATGAAGGCTGCTTTCTTGTTCCAACCCCGCTCGATCATGAATTTTGCAGTTTCTAGGAACTGCTGCCCACCCGGGAGCCACTCCTCAAAGTATTCGGTCGCCATCGCAAGAGCCTGTGTCGGCGTCTTCGGCTTGGGGGTGTGGAGTTCGGTGTCGTCGGACTGGTAGACCGCGATGCCTTCGGCCTTCACGTCCATGAAGAAGTAGCGCCCGTGGGCGAGCCCGTCGTTCACCTCCTGCAGGGTGTGGACGATGAAGTTGACCGGGGTCTGGAGCGTGCCCGTTACGCCATACTCGCGCATCAGCCGCTCATCGAGCTTGGCCCAGTACTTCACCCGGTCCGTGAGCCGCTTGTCGC